>OHYD01000665.1_pt1 | contig 17483 bp, 13 predicted proteins | sample 1580191 | NCBI WGS metagenome assembly OHYD01 (sample SAMEA3882510, study PRJEB24775) | human gut metagenome | biome: human-associated habitat; feature: intestine environment; material: feces | place: Netherlands | collected 2009/2010 | reverse complement strand
CCCACGTTCTGCAAAAGCTGCCACGCCTTGTAGAGCTTGCCGGTGTAGGTGACGACCCGGGGGTTCAGGATCTCTTCCAGCGCCTCGAGAAGCGGCGTCACCTCCGGCACAAAGGCCAGCGCAGGCTCTTCTTCGTAGCTGCCGGGCTGTTCGGCCAGCCAGCCGGTGCGCCGCAGCCGCGGTACCACCCCGCCCCCAACGCCGGAAAAACAACCCGACAACGTGAAGTCCTTCACGCCGCTGATCCAGCAGCGTCAGCGCCGCCACTATACCGTTCTGGCGGTGCTGATCCTGTGCATTGCAGCGGCCGTCTTTGTGTTTACCGGTGCCATGTCGGCGTCCATCGCTCTGCTGGGCGATGCGGCGGACAGCCTGTCCCTCTACTTCAACCGCAGCGACGGCGGCTGGCCGGTCAATACCGGCATCAGTGAGCCAATCCAAATTGCCGAACTGGCGGGCGGCTTTGTGGAGCTGGACAGCGAAGACGTGGTCGTCTACTCGGCCTACGGGGCTAAGGTACGCAGCTTTCAGCCCGGATATGCCCGGCCCGTTATGGCCGTGGGCGGCACCCACTTTGTGGTGTACAACCGCGCGGGCAGCGACCTGCAGGTCTCCAGCCGCACCAAGGCGCTGTACACCAAAACCTTTGATAACAGCATCCTGCTCTGTGCCATGTCCAACAATAACACGCTGGCCGTTGTCACCGAGTCGGGCCGGTATGCCGCGCAGCTGCAAATTTTTGACCCCTCTTTCCGCCAGACCTACAGTTGGGAGATGACCCAGAACGAGGGGACCCCCATTGCCGTAGCTTTCTCGCCGGATAACCGCCAGTTCGCCGCCGGTACGCTGGCGGCGCGGCAGGGCCAGCTGGGGTGCAAGGTGTATTTTATGAGCACCTCCTCCAACTCCGAAGGCCCGGCCTACACCGCCAGCCAGGGCAGCATGCTCCTCTCGCTGGATTGGCAAAGCGAGAGCCGGGTGGTGGCGGTGTTCGATACCTACATCGCAGTGCTGGACCCCCGCACGGCCACCGAGACCGCCCGCTATGATTTCGGCGGTGCTACGCTGCAAAGTGCTGCGCCCGGCCAGCGCCAGACCGCCCTGCTGCTAAACATCCGTGGTGGCAACAGCCTGGTCACGCTGGACAACGACCTGACCCCTCTGGCCGAGATCCCCGCCCGCCAGGCCTACGGCATCAAGGCCACGGACACGGCGGTCTACCTGCTGTGTCCCAACGCTGTCGAGTGCTACGGCTTTGACGGCGTGCAGAACTGGGTGCAGGATAACTTCTCCGCCCGGCCTATCCAGGTGCTCAAAGCCTCGGAACTGCTGGTGTTTACCGGTAGCCGCGCCGAGGTGCTGACCCCGCCGGATAACGCCAATAACACAAATAACACAAATGATTCCTGATACGAAAGGACCCGCAATCTCCTATGCAGCAAAACATTTCTATGGTTTATGACCTTCTCTTTCTCATCGTGTTTGCCGTGGTGGCTGTGTGCAGCTGGCACAAGGGCTTCCTGGCCAGTTTGGCTGAGCTGATCGGCGCTGTGTTTGGCGTCGGCATCGCCGTCTGGGCCAGCCAGACCGCCGCCCCGCAGATCTACGAAAAGTTTTTAAGCGCTTCGGTGGCCAACCGGGTAGAGCTGGCCCTGCGTGAATCCAACGGCAACATTGCCGAGGCTTTGCAGGGCATCAGCTTTTTGCCGGAATCCATGCAGCAAAGCCTGCTGAACCTGCTGAACGATGCGGGCAGCGACGTGCCTGCCAAGATCGCCGAGGCTTTGCAGCCGTTGATCCTGCCCTTTGTGCAGGTGCTGCTGTTTGTGGTGCTCTGCGTACTGGTGCGGTGGGTGTTCCGCCTGCTGGTGGGCGCGCTGCGCTGGTTCAACGGCGTGCCGCTGCTGGGCAGCGTCAACCGCCTGCTGGGTCTGGTGCTGGGCCTGGCCAACGGCGCGGTGGATTGCTGGCTGCTGGCGCTGGCGCTGTGGTTTTTGGTGGGCGTTACCGGGGGCAAGCTCTCCTGGCTGAACGGCTACATACTCAGCCAAAGCGTGGGCTACGGCATTTTCGGCAGCATCAACCCCTTTGTTTGATGGGCATGTAATGAATAAATTCTGAACATTCCGCCCGAGAACTTGCAAAACAGCCCATTTCGTTTCATAATATTTGCAAGACTATGCGCCTATACCGGGCGTTTTCTATAGAGGTGAAGAAATTATGGTTTGTGTACGCTGCAAAAAACGCACGGCCGTGGTGTTCATCCAGCGGATGGACAACGGCAAGCCGGTGCAGGAGGGCTACTGCCTGACCTGCGCCCGCGAGATGCACATCCAACCCGTGGATGATCTGATGAAACAGTTCGGCATGTCCGATCAGGATCTGGAGAACATGGAAGAACGCATGAGCAGCTTCCTGCAGGAGGCTGCCGAGTCCGGTATGCTGCCCACCGCAGCAGGTGAGGACGCCCCCGAGGAGGGCGACAGTCAGGACGATTTTGTGCCCGGCGGTTCGCCGGTGTTCCCGTTTGGCTTTGGTGCAGCCCGCCAGAGCGGCGACGACAAGGCCAAAGGCAAAAACGGTAAAAAGGACAAAGCCCCCAAGCGCAAGTTCCTGGATACCTACTGTGAGAACCTGACCCAGAAGGCCCGGGACGGCAAGGTGGACCGCATCATCGGCCGCGACCGCGAAATTTACCGCACCATCCAGATCTTGTGCCGCCGCCAGAAGAACAACCCCTGCCTGATCGGTGAGGCCGGTGTCGGCAAGACTGCCATCGCCGAGGGCATCGCCCAGCGCATTGCCGAGGGCCAGGTGCCCGCCCGCCTGCGGGACAAGGAGATCTTCCTGCTGGATATGACCGCCCTCATTGCGGGCACCCAGTTCCGTGGTCAGTTCGAGCAGCGGGTCAAGGGCCTTATCAGCGAGGTCAAGGCCGCCGGCAACATCATCCTGTTCATCGATGAAATCCATTCCATCGTGGGCGCGGGCGATTCTGACGGCGCCATGAACGCTGCCAACATCATGAAGCCCGCCCTCTCCCGCGGGCAGGTGCAGGTCATCGGTGCGACCACTTTTGCCGAGTACCGCAAGTATATCGAGAAAGATACTGCGCTGGAGCGCCGTTTCCAACCCGTTAAAGTCGAGGAGTCTTCTATCTCCGATACCATCGAGGTGCTGAAAGGCATCCGCATCTACTACGAGAAGCACCACTGCGTCCGCGTGCCGGACCCCGTGGTCACCAACGTGGTCAAACTGTCGGAGCGGTACATCACCGACCGCTTCCTGCCCGATAAGGCCATCGACCTGCTGGACGAGGCCTGCGCCTGCTGCAACCTGCGCCACCCCGAAATTACCGAGTTGGTGGAGACCCAGCGCAGTGTAGCCGAGCTGGAAAGCCGCGAACATGAGCTGGAGAACCCCGAGCCGGAGAACGGCCAGGATGCCGCCATCGACTACGAGGCCCTGGCTTCGGTTAAGACGGAGCTGGCCCAGCAGCGCCAAAAACTGCCCGCCTTGCAGCTGAAGGTGGCCGAAATTGAGGTCACGATGGACGATGTGGCCCAGGTCATCGAGCTGTGGACCGGTATCCCCGCCGTCAAAATTAAAGAGACCGAGTACGGCCGCCTGCAGGGCCTGGAAGAAGCCCTGAAAGAGCATATCATCGGCCAGGATCAGGCCGTACACGCCGTGGCCGGCGCCATCAAGCGCGCCCGGGCTGACCTGTCCGGCCGCCACCGCCCCGCCAGCTTCATCTTCGTCGGCCCTACCGGTGTCGGCAAGACCGAGCTGGTCAAGCAGCTGGCCAACCAGCTGTTCGATACCGTCGACCCGCTCATCTCCATCGACATGAGCGAGTATATGGAGAAGTACGCGGTGTCCCGCCTCATCGGTTCGCCCCCGGGCTATGTGGGATACGATGAGGCTGGCCAGCTGACCGAGAAGGTCCGCCGCCACCCCTACAGCGTTGTGCTGTTTGATGAAATTGAAAAAGCACATCCTGACGTCATGAATATCCTGCTGCAGATTTTGGACGAGGGCAAGATCAACGACGCCCAGGGCCGCGTGGTGGATTTCTCCAACACCGTCATCTGCATGACCTCCAACGCTGGCTCCACCGATCAGAGCGGTGCTACCGGCTTTGGCAAGCGCACTGAGACCGCCAGCGCCGACAAGTGCATGAAGGCTTTGCAGGAGTTCCTGCGCCCCGAGTTCCTGGGCCGCGTGGACGAGGTCATCACCTTCCGCCCGCTGTCCGAGTCCGACCTGGAGCGCATCGCCCAGCTGATGCTGGATGAATACAAGCCCGGCCTGGCTGCCCACAGCATTACGCTGAACACCACGCCTGAGGCGCTGACCGCCATCGTGGCCGGGAGCACCACCCGCTATGGCGCCCGCGAGCTGCGCCGCACCATCCGCAAGGCGGTGGAAGACCCCATCTCCGAGGCACTGGTGGACGGCCGCCTGGGCAGCCAACCCGCCGCCGTCACGCTGACGGCTAAGGACGGCAAGCCCGTACTGGAGCTGTGATGCGTACAAAACTTGCTGCACTGCTGCTGGCCGTGCTGCTGCTGACGGGCTGTGTGCCCTATGTGCGGTGGCAGATCACGACCAACATCCCCCAGACCCAGCAGATGCCCGCGCCGACCCCGGCCCCCACGGCCATGCCCCAGCCGGATTCCGGCTTGAGCCGCCGCCAGATGGTGTACGGCAGCGCCGGGCTGCTGACTGAGCCGACCGTGCTGGTCAGCGTTTACTTAAACGATGCCGCCGGCGGCCGTGTCTGGACCGAGGATGCCAAGGCCGAGACACGCCAATACCTGGCCACCGCCGTGCAATGGCTGAACGAACAGGCCGAAACCTACGGCCGGACGTTGCAATTGTACTATGACGACGGCACCGTCAACAGCCCGCTGTGCCGCACCTACACGCCCAAATCGGCCATCCGCGGCGGGCGGAGCTCCGAGGAGAGCGACGCGCTGCTGACCGAGCTGGACGCCGTCAGCGCCACGTTGGACACCGCCGCGCTGCAAAAGACCTACGGCACAGACCGGGTGGCGTTTCTCTATTTTCTGCCGGTCAGCGGGGCGTCCTTTACGATGGTCCACTACGCCGACGACGGCAGCAATTTTTACCACGAGTACAGCTGCCTCTACCGGTACGATGTCTATGCGGGGGAGGGCGAGAGCGAATCCCCGGCGACCTATGCCCACGAAATTTTGCATTTATTCGGCGCGCCGGACCTGTACGAGGGCAGCAGCGATGACTTTGTGGACGATGCGCTTATTGCCTACGTCGAGGAGACTTACCCCGACGAGATCATGAACAGCACCTACAATGACGACGGCACCAGCAGCTTTGACAGCGTGCATAAGGCCATCAGCCCGCTGACCGCCTACTGCCTGGGCCTGACCGACACCTGCCCCGAACTGGAGCAGTTCCCCAAGTTGGCCAACATAACGCCGGGAGTGTTCCGCTACCCGGCCGACAGCGGCAGCACACCCGATACCGGGAATGATGCTGACGGTGGGGGCGAAGTCGGGGATGAACCCGACAGCGCCCAGGCATGGCCCGGCGCCGTGGCGGTGTAAGCAGCGAAAGGGGGCGCACACCTTGCCGAACGAGGATTTTCCGCTGCGGGTGGACGGCGTGACCGCCGGTTGGGCGGCAGAACGCCGCCCCGAGGATGTGATCCCCGCCGCCCGGACCGACGCCTGGCAGCTGGTCTACGTGCGCAGCGGCACCATTGAGGAACGCTGTGACGACCGCCGCGTGCTGCTGCGGGCCGGCGGGCTTTTATTCCACCAGCCGGCAGAGACCTTTGGCATGCGCCCGGTGGGCGAGGTGCCGCCCGATGTGCTGCGCCTGGATTTTTTGTGTACCCAGGCCGGGATGGACCGCTTTCGCGGTGCCGTTTTCCATGCTGAACCCCAGGAACAGCATGATTTAAACTGGCTGATGGACGCTGTAACGGAATATTTTGAGCCACCCGACACCCTGGGCCAGGCCACGGTCCCCAAAGAGGAACAGCCCTACGGAGCCCAGCAGCAGCTGGCCATCCATTTGGAAAACCTGCTGATCTTGCTGGCCCGGCGGTACAAGCGTGCCCGCAAGCCCGGCGTGCGCCTGCGGCGGGAGCGCCGCCAGACCGCCCTGGTGGACGCTGCCCGCACCTACTTTGCCAAAAACCTGGAGCGGGAACTGCGGGTGGACGAGGTGTGCGAGGCCATCGGCTGCACCAGGCCGCAATTGCAGGCGGCCTTCCGCACCCGGCTGCGGCATACGGCTATGGAGGAATTCTCCGCCATGCGGCTGGACTACGCCGCTCAGCTGCTGGCCCGGGGCGATACCCCCGGCGAGGTGGCCGAGCGCATGGGCTACCGCAGCGGGGCCTACTTCAGCCAAAAATTCAAGGAGGCCACCGGCAACACCCCCAGCGCCTACCGCCGCCTGCAGCAGGGTTTGCCGGCCCGCCGCCTAAACAGGCAACAAAAAGACAAAGACGAATCGAAAACCTCTATTGCAGAAACACCGCCAAAAAAGTAAAATAGGGGTAACAAGCGGGGAACATGCCCCGCATAAAAGCAACAAGATGGGCAGCGACGCATAATTCGGAGTGCCGATACGGCGAGCGAGGCGTGCCAGCTGCTAAGCAAAAAGCGCAGGTAATACTTTGTGTATTACCGAGCATTTTTGCGCCGCAGATGGTGCGCCGCAGCCGCCGGAGCGGTGCTACGATTATGCGGAACTGCCCACTAACATAAGTGATAAGGAGACGATCGTTATGGCAATTTTGGTAAGCGGTGGCGCCGGTTACATCGGCAGCCACACCTGCGTGGAACTTCTGGCCGCCGGGTATGATATCGTCGTGGCCGATAACTACTACAACTCCTGCCCCGAGGCCCTGGCCCGCGTGAAAAAGATCGCCGGCAAGGACTTCCGCTTTGTCGAGGCCGACATGACCGACAAGGCCGCCGTCGAAAAGATCTTCGCCGAGAACGAGGACATCGACTGCGTCATCCAGTTTGCCGCTTACAAGGCAGTGGGCGAGAGCGTCTCCAAGCCCATCGAGTACTATTCCAACAACCTGGCCTGCACGCTGAATATTCTGGATGTTATGCGCCGCCACAACTGCCATAACATCATCTTCTCCTCCTCCGCCACCGTCTACGGCGACCCCGCCAGCGTGCCCATCCGCGAGGATTTCCCCGTGGGCGGCACCACCAACCCCTACGGCACCACTAAGGTCTTTACCGAGCGCATCCTGACCGACTGCTGCAAGGCTGACCCTGAACTGAATGTTGCGCTGCTGCGTTACTTTAACCCCATCGGCGCCCATCCGTCGGGCCTCATCGGCGAGGACCCCAACGGCATCCCCAACAACCTGGTGCCCTACATTGCCAAGGTGGCGGTCGGCAAGCTGGAGAAGGTCCACGTCTTTGGCAACGATTATCCCACCCCGGACGGCACCGGCGTGCGTGACTACATCCACGTTGTCGACCTGGCCCGCGGCCATGTGGCTGCCATCAAGAAGCTGGAGGAAAAGCCTGGCCTGTTCATCTGCAACCTGGGCACCGGCCACGGCTACAGCGTGCTGGACGTCATCCATGCCTTCAGCAAGGCCTGCGGCAAGGAGCTCCCCTACGTCATCGACCCGCGCCGCCCCGGCGACATTGCCGAGTGCTGGTGTGATCCCAGCAAGGCCAAGCGTGAGTTGGGCTGGGAGGCCCAGTACGGCATCGAGGAGATGTGCGCCCACAGCTGGAACTGGCAGAGCCACAACCCCGACGGCTACAAGACCGCCAAATAACCCAGGCAGCACATAAGGCAACACCGCACAATTCCCGCCTTACGGCTTAAGCACCGCTCCGGCGGATCTCCGCGCCAAGAGCCGCCGCAAGCGGCGGTTGCGCTCCGAAGCGCCTCGCTGCGGCTCGGTGTGCGGCACGGCATCTGCGTTGCCAAAATGCTCGATAATACACAAAGTATTATCTGCGCTTTTGGCTTAGCAGCTGCCGCACCTCGCTCGCCGTATCGGCACTTAGAATTGTGCGGTATTGCCTTAAAAAACACGCAAGGACGCGCCCGTAAAAAGGCGCGTCCTTTTTGTTTATATGCTTTTGTTCAGCCTCACTTTTTTGTGCCATAACTACCACATCTAGTGGGTGATATGCCCATAAAAAACAAAAAACAGCGAAAACTGTGCTAAATGTGTTCTCTCAACAACAAAAGGAACATAAAACGCGCAGGTTCGCTGTTTTTAAATTTTGTTATAGCTTGATTTGTTATACAGTAACAGGAAAATGCGATTTAAATTTCAAAATGTGCTGAATTGTGTTCTGCACAGGTGCGGCAAACCACAATTCTGACCCCGCAAATTCGGCGCCAATTTGCCCTGTTTTTACCGCCAGGTAAAGGTGAACATCCCATATAGATAGATGAACAAAATCGCCGCAGGTACAAAATAGCGGAAGATGGGCTTCATCCAGGGGCGCACTTTCAGGCCCCTGCCGGTGTTGGCTTCGGCAACAAAATTGTCCCATCCCCAACCAAAACGGTTGCAGCAGAACAATGCCAGTACCAAGCTGCCCAGTGGCAGCACATTGTTGGATACAACAAAATCCCAAAAGTCCAGCCAGGCGGTGCCGGGGGCGAAAGGCTGGAAGTGCAGCACGCTGTAGCCCAGGGCCGTCGTCAGCGCCAGGGCAAAAATACCCACGCCGCAGATGGCGCAGCCCTTGGGGCGGGACCAGCCGGTCAGCTCCCGGATCATGGCTAAAATATTCTCGCAGACGCCCAGCACAGTGGAAAGCGCCGCAAATACCATAAACAGAAAGAACAGTGCGCCCCACCAGCGCCCGCCCGGTATGTGGGTAAAAACACTGGCCATCGTGTCAAACAGCAGGCTTGGCCCGGCAGTGACTTCCAGATCGTAGGTGAAGCAGGCCGGGAAGATGATGATGCCTGCCAGCACTGCTACAAAGGTGTCCAGAAAGATGACATGCAGCGATTCGCCCACCAGGCTGTGGTCTTTGCCGATGTAACTGCCGAAGATGGCCATGCCGCCCATGCCGACGGACAGCGAGAAAAACGCCTGGTTCATGGCGGCTACCACCACCGAGCCGTCGATAGCAGAAAAGTCCGGCACCAGGTAAAAGCGCAGCCCTTCGGCCGCACCGGCAAAGGTCAGGCTGTGGACCGCCAGCACCAGCATCAGCACCAGCAAGGCGATCATCATGCCCTTGGTCACCTGCTCCAGTCCGCCCTGCAGGTTGCAGCTTAAAATCAAAAATGCCACCAGCACTGTGATAAAAAGATAGGTTACGTTGACCTTTGGGTCGGCAATCATCTGGGCAAAGCCAAAATCGGCGTTGCTGCCGGTGAGGAATTTTACAAAATAGTAGAAGATCCACCCCGTGACCACCGTGTAAAAGGCCATCAGCGCAATGTTGCCGATGAGGCTGAACACGCCGAACACGCCCCACTTGTGGCCGGGCTTTTCCAGCCGCTGGTACATATAGATGGGGCTGGCCTGGGCGGCGCGGCCCACGGAAAACTCCATCACCATAACGGGCAGGCCCAGCACCAGCAGGCAGAGGATGTACAGCAGCATAAAGCTGCCGCCGCCGTTGCGCCCGCACATCCAGGGGAACTTCCATACATTGCCGCAGCCGATGGCACACCCGGCCGACAGCATGATAAAGCCTAAGCGGCTGCCAAGACGTTCACGATTTTCCATAGTCTCACACAAATACGTAGGCGCTCAGGCGGTTGAAAGCTTCCTCCACCAGGGCGCGGAGCAGGGCCAGATTCATGAGGATGGCGCAGGGGTGGTGGAACATCCGGCCATCCTGCCAGGCCACGCCCACATCCCAGCCGGCGTGCAGCACGTCCTCCGGCGTTTTGTCATGGGCAGCGCACCAGTCAGTGCAGTCCAAAAACAGCATGTAGGTGCCCGCAGGTTTGGCAACCTGCACACCCGGGAAATGCCGGGTGATGAAGTCGCAGGCAAAGTTCATGTCCGCGACCCACATGGGGATGAAGGAAAAGCCGTCCTTAGGATTGCCCGGCGCAAAGCCGCCCGGCTGGCCCAGGGCATCCACCGCCAGCGCATCCATCCCGCGGCGGTCGTACACAGTGGTAAAATCGTATTTCATAGTGATACCTCAAGAATCGGTTAGATTGTTGAAAATATACTTGTAGAGGTGTTCTATACCGAAAGGCTCCCCTCAAGGGTAGCCATTAAGGGCAGGATATATAAATGTTTTTTCCCAAAATCACACGTATGTGTGATTTTATTTAAAGTTCTTTGCGTCGCTTTCTTTCAAGAAAGCGACATTACTTCTCGCAGGCCCCGTCATTTCCCTCACCGCAGCCGTCGCAGTCGCTCTCAAATTTCACGGCGTTCTTGGCAAGTTCGGGGTCCAGGCGCTGGGCGACCTGCATCATCAGGGCGCACTCCATGCGCTTACGGAACACCTTGCATCCGTACTCATAGGTGCCGTGGATGTCGCCGGTGGCGTGCAGGGCGTTGGCCGCGCAGCCGCCTGCGCAGTACAGGCGGGCCCAACAATCCTTGCAATCCGGGCGGGCATACACGTTGCACAGCTTGAACTCATCCCGCAGTGCGGTGTTGGTCACGCCGTCCCACACATTGCCCAGTTTGTAGTTGGGGTCGCCCACGAACTGGTGGCAGGGATACAGGTCGCCCCAGGGGGTCACGGCCATGTACTCGGTGCCGGAACCGCAGCCGGAAATGCGCTTGTAGATGCAGGGGCCGTGCTTCAGGTCCAGGATATAATGGTAGAACGTGATGGGCTTGCCGGCCTTCTGGCGGCGCAGCATGTCGTTGGCCAGCAGCTCGTACTGGTCAAACAGCTTGGGCAGATCCTCCTCGGTCAGGGCCTCGGGGGAATCCGGCGCGGCTACGACCGGCTCCATGGACAGCTCGGTAAAGCCGAGGTCGTCGGCCATGTGGAACAGGTCCTTGGTAAAATCAACGTTGTGATGCGTAAAGGTGCCGCGCATATAGTAGCCCTGGCCGCCGCGTGCCTTGACCAGTTTTTGGAACTTGGGCACGATGCGGTCGTAGCTGCCGTTGCCGGCCAGGTCCACGCGGAACCGATCGTTGACTTCCTTGCGGCCGTCCAGAGACAGCACCACGTTGTGACATTCCTTGTTGCACCAGTCGATGACCTCATCGGTGATGCCGATGCCGTTGGTGGTCATGGTAAAGCGGAAGTTTTTGTTGTGCTCTTTCTCGATGCTGCGGGCATAGGCGACCAGCTGCTTGCACACCTCAAAGTTCATCAGCGGTTCGCCGCCGAAGAAGTCGACTTCCAGGTTGCGGCGGGTGCCGCTGTGCTCGATCAGAAAATCCAGCGCACGTTTGCCGGTCTCAAAGCTCATCAGGCCGGCCTCACCGTGGAACTTGCCCTGGGCGGCGAAGCAATAACTGCAGTTCAGGTTGCAGGTGTGGGCCACATGCAGGCACAGCGCCTTGACGACGTTGGAGCGGTTCTTAAAGTCGAACGCATGGTCGGCGTAGGCGTCGGGGGCAAACAGCTGCCCGGCGGCGGTCAGCTCCTCGATGTCGTCAAAGCAATCGCTGATGTCGGCGGGGGTGACGTCGGCGCGGTCACGGTATTTCTGCTCCAGCTGGGCGGTGGCGGCTTCGCGGGTCAACCCCTGGTCGATCAGGGCGATGGCGTCGTAGGCAACATCGTCTACGGCGTGCACGCTGCCGCTGTACACGTCCAAAACAATGTTGTAGCCGCTGAGTTTATACTGATGAATCATTGTCTGCTCCTTTAAGTTATGTTACTTTTCTTATAAGAAAAGTAACCAAAAGATTTTTTGATCGAATAGCGAGAGTGTATAAAAAAGCGGTCGAGAATAAGGGATGGGGGAGGTGAGGGGAAAGTACGGGAAAAGGGATACTATAAAATGCCTGCACCGTGCATCGTTTTTCGGCCGCGTTGTACATAGAAAATGCCGGGCTGCCATATCTGGCACCCCGGCATCAAAGCCAGCAATACAATTACTTGTCGGTCTTCTCGCAAGGCTGGTTGGCAATGCCGCAGCTGGTCTTGCAAGCGCTCTGGCAGGAAGTCTGGCATTCGCCGCAGCCGCCGTTCAGCAGGCTCTTAGCCATGTCGCGGGTCTCGAGAGTCTGGATGTGCTTCATAAAACAGTCACCCCTTTATACATTTTAGAATTATATTTATTGTACACGGGAATGGATGGATTGTCAAGGGTAAAATGGTGGATGGTTACAATAGCATTGTAGAGGCGGATGCTCGCATCGACCCCTACAGAACAGCAATGCACGTTGCATCTTTGCATCTGCTGTGGTGTAACCTCGTCCCGGCAGCCTCCAACTCGCGGCAGGACGCCAAAAACTCCGGGGTAATCGTCTCGCCCGGGGCTACCAGCGGCACACCCGGGGGATAGGCCCAGATATACTCCGCCGCTGTCTCCCCGCAGGCATCAGCCATCGTCATTGGAATTTGCCGCGCAGGCCGCAGTAGGGCTTCGGCAATGGTACACGTGGTGTTTCCCGGGGCGGGCAGCAGGTGCGCGGGGGGTGCAGGGGCGATCCGGGATGGAGAATCATCCCAGTGGTGCAGCACCTCGGCCAGGCGGTCCAGCGCGTGGGTGTTGTCGCAGGGGCTGGTCATGGCCAGCACGTTCGGGCCGCAGACCATCTCCGGCTCAAAGCCGCTGGCCCGCAAAAACGCCGCGCCCTCGGCCCCGATCTGCAGCAAAATTTTGCCGCTGTCATGGGCAAAAAAATCCGGGTGGTCAGCCAGTGCATCCTGCCCAAAGCACATGACTTTTATATTGTGCAGATCGGCCACGGCGGCAGAAAACCGCTCCAGCCAGCGGGCAAAGGCGGCGGGGCCGTCGGCGGCCAGCCAGTCGGTGCAGCCGTCCAGGCTGACCAGCAGCGGGTAGCTGGGGGAGCTTGTCTCAAACACATCCAGCTGCCGCTCCACCTCGTCGGGGTCGACCAGGCCGCCGTTCAGCTGCAAAAAGGCCGTCTGGGTCAGACTGGGCAGGGTTTTGTGGGCGCTCTGCACCACCAAATCCGCTCCGGCGGCTACCGCGCCGCCCTGCCAGCCGTACCGGGCGGCAAAGGGCAGGTAGTGTGCCCCGTGGGCTTCGTCCACCAAAAGCGGCACATTGTGGGCGTGGCAAATGGCGGCAATGGACGCAATATCGCTCAAAACGCCCTCGTAAGTCGGGCTGGTCAAAATTACGCATTTTGCCTGCGGATGGGCGGTCAGCGCCGCTTCCACCGCGGCGGGCGGCACACTGCCGTACACGCCAAAGGCGGTATCCACCGGCGGGGGCAGGTAGTGGGCAGTCAGGCGCCCCAGCTCGATGGCATGGTACACGGCCTTGTGGCAGTTGCGGGCCGCGATGACCTCGCTGCCGAAGGGAGCCAGCGCGCGGATGCCCGCCAGCAGGCCCACAGTGCTGCCGCCCACCAGATACCAGCACCGGCGGGCACCGTACAGCGCGGCTGTGCGGGCCATGGCGTCGGCTAAAATGCCGTCGGCCTCGTGCAGGTCGTCGGCCCCGTCGATCTCGGTTATGTCCAAGGCATAGCAGCTCAGGCCGGGGGCGGGGGCCAGGTGGCGCTTATGCCCCGGCATGTGCAGGGGGTAGCGGTCCGCCGCCAGCTTTTCCAGCTGGTGCTGTAAAATCGAATCTGCCATCTCACTCCACCACGATCTCGGCCTTGCTGCCGGCGCGGGTCTTGGTCACGCGCACCTGGCGGGTCAAGCGGTCCTGTAAGGCTTCCACATGGGAGATGACACCGATCAGCTTGTCGCCGCCCGCCAGCCCGGCCAGCGTATCCACGGCTTTCTCCAGCGCGTCGGCGTCCAGCGAGCCGAAGCCCTCGTCGATAAACAGCGTTTCAATGGTCACGCCGCCCGCGTTCTGCTGGATGGTATCGCTGATGCCCAGCGCCAGGCAGAGGGCGGCCATAAAGCTTTCGCCGCCGGACAGGCTGCCCACGGGGCGGGTCTTGCCAGTGTAAGCGTCGAACACGTCCAGGTCCAGGGCGGTCTTGCCGCCCACGGCCTCGCTTTTGCGGCGCAGCAGGCGGTACTGGCCGTCGGTCATGCGGGTAAAGCGCAGGTTGGCGGCCTCGACAACACCGTCAAAATAGAACGCCTGTACGTACTGTTCAAAGGGAAGTTTGACCTTGCCAGCCAGATTGCCGTTGATGGTTTTGGAAAGGTTGTCCCACATGGCGCGCTTGTCCCGGGCGGCAGCGCTCTGGCGCATCGTTTTGTCCAGCCCGGCCAGCGCGGCGCGGTTGGTGTGCAGGCGGTGCACGGCGGCGTCCCGGGCAGCCATGGCGGTGGCACGGTCCGCCCGCAGGCGGGAGAGCGCGGCCTGCAGCTTGGGCAGGGTGTCGGGGTCCTCCCGCTTGGGCATCGTCTCCTGCATCTGCTGCACGCGGGCGGCGGCAGCGGCGTGGCCCGCCTTGGCGTTGGCGCTCTTGCGGGTGGCGGCAAAGGCCTGCTTTTCCAGGCCCGCCAGCTGGCGGTTCAGGTTGTCCAGCTGGTCCGCCAGGGCGCGGGCCTTGTCGGCCTGCTGCTTGAACTTTTTGTGGTCGGCCTGCAATCCGGCCAGGCCGTCGGCCAGGCTCTTCTGCTGGGCCAGCAGGGTGTCCCACAGTTCGTCGGGGGTCAGCTCGGCGGCGGGCTTGCCCTCATATCGGGCGCCCCGGCGGGCAAAAAAGGCATCGGCCTCCCGCAGCAGGGTGGCCCGCAGCTCCGCCGCATGGGCGGCAGCGTCACCGGCGGCGCGGCTGGCGTCGGCGGTTTTGCGGCGCTGGGCGGTCAGGGTCTTTTCGTGGTCCTCCAGCGCTTTTTCGGTTACGTGGTCCTGGGGCAGGGCGGCGGGGTGCGGGTGATGCACTGCACCGCACACCGGGCAGGGCTGGCCGTCCACCAGCTCTTGGGCCAGCAGGCCCGCGCGGTTGGCGTTCAGCTGGCGCTGCATGGCGATGTGGGCGGTCTCCAACTCATCCAAAGCGGCCTGGGCTTCGGCGTAGGCATGCTGCTTTTCTTCGGCGTCGGCCTTGGCAGCTTTGGCTTTGTCCAGATCCTGCAGCAGGGTGGCGCAGGTGGCGGTCAGACCCTCGGCCAGCTCGATACGGTGCTCGATCTTCAGCTGCTCGGCGTCGCTCTGGCCCAGGGCGGCGCGGGTGGCCTCGGTGTCGGCGATGGTCTTTTTCAGCGCGTCGCTGCGGGTCTGCAGCTCGGCCAGCATGGCGTTGATCTGGCGCTCCACCTCGGCAGCGCGCTTTTCTTCTTCGATCAGCCCGGCCAGCTTCTGGCGGCGGGCAGCGCGTTCCTCGGCAATTTTTACACCGGCGTCGCCCCGGGCGATCTTCTCGTCCAGGTCGTTCACGATGTTCTGCTGGCGCTTCTCGTTGGCCTCGTCAAATTCCAGCAGGCTCTTGCCCAGATCGGCGGCCGCACCGGCGGCGTAGGGGTCGCGGTCGGCCTGCAATTTTTCCAGCTGGCTGGCGGTGTCCTCGTCGGCGCCGCTGCCCATCAGGCTGCCGATCTGTATAAGCAGGGTGTCATCCAGGCGGCGGCAGGCATCCTCGGCTTCGCGGGCATGCTGCACGGCGGCCTGGCCTAAACGCTGGTGGTCGGCAGTGTCAAAAATCTGGCGCAGAATGGCGGCGCGGTCGGCGGATGGCGCATTGAGCAGCCTGGTAAAGTCGTTCTGCGCCAGCATGGACACCTGGGCAAACTGCCTGGCGTCAATGCCCAGCAGTTTGGTGATGGCGGCGGTCACGGCGGAGGCACCGCTCACCGGCTCGTCCGGCTCACGGATGAGTTCCGCCTTGGCGGGGCTTTTCACAAAGCCGCTGCCACGCTTGGCGGCCCGCTGCTGGTCCGGCCAGCGGCGCACGGTGTAGCTGCGGCCCCGGTGGGTAAAGGTCAGCTCCACGTAGGTTTCGGCTTCGGGCGCAGCAAAATCACTTCGCAGCATCGTGGTTTTACGGTTCTCGCCGGTGGTCTCGCCGTACAGGGCAAAGGTGATGGCGTCAAACAGGGCGGTCTTGCCCGCGCCGGTGTCGCCGCCGATCAAAAACAGGCCGCTGCCGCCAAAGACCGACAGATCCAGGTCGGTGCGCCCGGCGTAGGGGCCAAAGGCGTTCAGGGTCAGGTGCAGGGGTTTCATTTGGAGGCCTCCTCTCGCAGGGCTTTCACGGCACGGGCTTCCTCCACGGTCAGCGGGCGGCCGTTCATCTGGGTGAAAAAGTCCTCAAACAGCGAGGCAAAGGGCTTGCCCCGCACCGATTGCGCAGTATCGGCGGGCAAAATCTCGGCCCCCTGGGGGCGGTAGTCCAGCCGCATGGCGTTGGGGTAGGCGGTGCGCAGCATGGCCATGGCGTCGGGCTGGGGCGTGGGGTCGGTCAGGGTGGCCCAGATGTAATCGCCGGTGTCGGCGGGATGCTCCACCAGTTTGGCCAGCGGGCCGACGATATGCCGCATGGCGCGGCGGGGGTGCAGGGGCAGCGTGTCGATGCCGTCCACGCCCCGGCGGCCCAGACGGACCAGCGTGGCGGATTTCTCCATGCCGCACTCGTCCAGATGGTAGCACAGCGGCGCACCGGCGTAGCGCACGGTGTCGCTGCCCACCCGCTGGGCGCGGTGGATGTGGCCCAGCGCGGTATAGCTGAACCCAGCAAAGTGCGCAGCATCGACGGAATCCACGGTGCCAACGGTGAGGGGCGCGGTCTCGCTGCCGGAAAGCTGGGGCGGGCAAAGCCCGGCCACTACCATCTGATGGGCCACCAGCACGCGGCGTTCGGCGCTGGGCGCACAGGCGGACAGGGCGGCGGCGACGGCGCTGTCGTAATCAGGCAGGTCGGCCTCGGGCATGTAATGGCGCACGGTAGCGGCGCGCACGAAGGGCAGCAGCGTGAACTCCACGGGGCCGAAGCGGTCGTTGAGGACGATTTGCCGCGGTGCGCCCCGGAACTGCCCGGCGATGTATACGTTCTGGTTGGCCAGCAGCCCGGCGGCGTAGTCCAGCCGCTCGGCGCTGTCATGGTTGCCGGACACGGCCAGCACGGCGATGCGCCGGGCGGCCAGCTGGGTCAGGAACCAGTCCAGCAGGGTGCAGGCGGCGGCGGGGGGCACGGGGGCGTCGTAAATATCGCCCGCCAGCACCACGGCGTCCACCTTATTGCTGTCACACAGCGCTAAAATTTGTTCCAGGATGTAGCGCTGATCTTCCAGAAGGTCGAATCCGTTGACCCGTTTGCCCAGGTGCAGATCGGCCAGATGCAGAAATTTCATGGGTAAGTCTCCAAGGTAGTAGGTGCAAAATTTGAAAACCGTCAGCATCGGCGGACATGCGCCGACGATGCTGACACCTTTAGGGCAACACCGCACAATTCCCGCCTAACGGCTTAAGCACCGCTCCGGCGGCTGCGG
>OHYD01000660.1_pt1 | contig 17596 bp, 9 predicted proteins | sample 1580191 | NCBI WGS metagenome assembly OHYD01 (sample SAMEA3882510, study PRJEB24775) | human gut metagenome | biome: human-associated habitat; feature: intestine environment; material: feces | place: Netherlands | collected 2009/2010 | reverse complement strand
TTTGGCGAACCGGAGCCCACGTCCGAGCCTGCAAGCGAGCAGGAGACGCCGGCCGCCGAGCAGGCTGCTGCAGCCGAGACCGTCGCGCTCGCGCCCGAGGCCGCGCCCGCAGCCACCGAGGCCGCATCGGAGCCCAATGACCGCCTGGCCGCCATGATGCGCCGCAGCGCCCGCCGCGAGGAAGCCTACGTGCCCACCTCGCAGCTCCGCCGCTTCACCCTGCCCGATTCGGCGCCCATCATGCGCCGCGTCATGGGCTTTCTGTCCGACCAGGCCCGCACGCTCATCCATGCCGGCGTGTCGCGCGACCGCATCTGCATCGATCCTGGCCCGGGCTTTGGTAAGTCGGCTAACGAGGACATCGTCATCCAGCGCGAGACTGCCAAGATGGCGTCACTGGGCTATCCGCTCATGTGCGCCGTGTCGCGCAAGCGCTTTGTGGGCGCCGTCTCGGGCGTGACCGAGGCCGCCGAGCGCGATGCCGCTACGTTTGGCGTGTGCCTGGGCGCCATCCAGGCCGGTGCCAACATCGTGCGCGTGCACGACGCCGCGGGTTTTGCGCAGTTCCTAAACGGCTACTGGGCGGTTGCCAAGCCGCAGCCGCGCCGCGCGTTTGTGGCCGTGGGCTCCAACCTGGGGCATCGCTGCGACAACATCCGCGCCGCACGCGAGATGATCGCCGAGATTCCACTCACCTGCGTGTCTAACTCCTCCAAGATTTACGAGAGCGAGCCTGCCTACGAGACGCGCCAGGACGCGTTTGCCAACGCCGTCATCGAGATCAAGACCGAGCTTGCGCCGCTGGTGCTGCTCGACGAGCTCATGAAGATCGAGGCCGAGCTGGGGCGCGACCGCTCCAAAAAGGCCAAGGCCAACGGTCCGCGCACCATCGACCTGGACCTGCTGTGGATGGACGGCGAGACCCACGGCGGCAAAAAGCTGCGCCTGCCGCATCCGCTCATTGGCGAACGCGACTTTGTGCTGGTGCCGCTCGAGGACCTGATGCACGACCCGGCGCGGTTCTTCCGCTACAACGGTGTCGAGGTCAAGGAGCCCGAGGACCGCGTGGGCCATATCGTGGGCGAATTGGGGCGTATGTAGATGATCGAGATGAATGCTGTTGCCGCTGGCGCCGAGCTCGACTCGGCACGTGACGCGGGCCGCGAGGGCGTGTCCGCGGGCTGGTGCGTGTGGAGTGCGGGCGATGCTTCGCTGACGTTTTCGCTGGTCGTGCGTCCGGATGTGAATATGCACGCCTTCCACGGCCTGCCGTTTGTGGCTGCGATGGGCATGATGGACGCGCTCGTGGGCACGGCTTCGACGCCGGGGTTGGGCCTTGCCGGTAAGGTGGGTATCCAGTGGCCGAGCGATATCGTGTGCGGTGCGCCTGCGTTTGAGACGTCGCTCGCGCGTGTTGCCGTGAACGGCGGTGCCGGTGCTGCGGGCATGTTCGGTGCCGTGACGGTGGATATTGAGCGTTCGGCGTTGAGCGAGCTCGGTGTGGATGTGGCTGACGAAGCGCTGGTCGAGGCGCTGGCCGCCGCCATGCTGGCCCGCGTGGACGCCTGGGCGGTTGTTGCCAACACGCCGCAAGGCGCCGCAGGGCCGCTGGCTCCCGTGCTGGGCGAGTACTTCGACATGGTGCCGCTGCTGGGCCGCCAAGTTGCGGCGGTGTCGCCCAACGGTTTGCCGCTTGCGGTCGGTGTGTTTGCGGGCCTGGACATCTGGGGCCGCGCGACCATCAAGACCGATGCCGGCGAGCAAGAGTTTCCGCCCGAGGCCGTGCGCATTCGCGGACTGTAACGCGAGGCACTTGCGCTCAAAGATGACGATGACAACAAGACCCTCCTCGGCCTGTGCCGGGGAGGGTTTCGCTTATCTGGGGAATGGGTTGCCAGCGCCCTATTCCTCAAAATTGAAATTTTTTCAGTTTTGAGGAATAGGCTTGGCGAGCCTTTGCGGGGACTGTGGCATCGGGCGTGCTCGACTTAAGCCCCTGCTCTATCCCAGCTCCTGCATGCGGCGGTAGATTTCGCAGATACCCTTGATGGTGAGCTGTCCGTCGACCACGTCGAAGGCATCGGTCGAATCGGCGACGATGCTGGCGAGACCGCCCGTGGCGATAACGGTGGCATCCTCGCGGCCCAGCTCGCGCTTCATGCGCGCGACCAGGCCCTCGGCCATGGCGGCGGCGCCCGTTACGGCGCCGACCTTGATGCACTCCTCGGTATCGCGGCCGATGGCGTGCTCGGGCGCCTCGAGCGGCACGCTGGCGAGCTTGGCGGCACGGGCGGCAAGCGCGTCCATGGAGATGCGAATGCCCGGCGCGATCGCTCCGCCAATGTAATAACCGTCCTCATCGATGACGTCGATATTGGTCGCGGTGCCAAAGTCCACCACGATTGCCGGCGCGCCGTAGAAAGTTTCGGCCGCAACGGCGTTAGCGACGCGATCGGCGCCTACGGCTTGGGGACGCGCCGCGCGCAGCTTGGTCACCGCGGCCGTCTGCGGCCCGATGACGATGGCGTCCGCGGCAATGCGGTCGGCCACGGCGTGCCATTCGCGCGAGAGCTGCGGCACCACGCCGGCAAAGGCGATCGCGTCGACCGCGTCGAGCGAAAGGCCGTACATCTTAAAGAAACCCATCAGGCGCACATGGATCTCGTCGGCGGTATAGGAGCGGTCGGTGGGCATGCGCCACGACTGCACCAGCTCGTCTCCGTCAAACAGGCCCATGGCCGTCTGCGTGTTTCCCATATCGATAGCGAGCAGCATGTCTACTCCCAGTGTTGGCATAAAAGGACGCGCACCATTGTATACGCGTCGCCGACGGCACTCGGCTGCGATTCGTTTACGGTGATAGGGGCCGAGGGGTTTAAATATGAAGGAATTATGCTCTACGAGATTTTCCTTGTCGTTTACCGAACTCCCGCGTAATATTCTTTCTTGCGCACATGAGGCGCCCAGACATTGCGGGGTGGAGCAGTCTGGTAGCTCGCCGGGCTCATAACCCGGAGGTCGTAGGTTCAAATCCTGCCCCCGCGACCAAGAACTTGCAGCTCGTCGGCCTAGCCGGCGAGCTTTTTTGTTATTCCGGGACCGTATTTTCGGTCCAATTCTCGGCCTCTCAAACAAAATCTCGATCTGTAACATCTAGATCCGATTTGGGCGGCTAGGTGTTACAGATCGAGATATACCGGTGGGCTGGGTCCTGTTTGTCTAAATCTGTAACACGAGGGACAGATTTTGCCGAGTTGTTGTTACAGATTGAGATGTTCGGACGGACGGTTGCCGTTTGTCTTGATCTGTAACAGGTGGAGGCTAAAAGTCGGTCTAGATGTTACAGATTGAGATGTTTGGTCGGACCGAGTTTGTTCGTCTCGATTTGTAACATCTAGGGTCGTTTTTGATCTGCAGGTGTTACAGATCGAGATTTTCCGACGGAACGCTCTCGTTTGTCTCGATCTGTAACAGTAAGACCCGGTTTTGCTGAGTAACTGTTACAGATCGAGACAAACCGGCGGCCGGGCTCATCCCATCCGACGGGCTGCCCTGCCCCATCCACCTGCCGCTGCCCGCTGTCCGCCGATTTCAGTTGTGCCACTGTGCCCCCATGCCATATCCTCTAGACAACTACGCGGCATCATCGCCGCCGCGCCTATAAGAGAGGAATGTCCATGACCGCACCTGCATCCAAGCTGCTCCAGCCCATTACGGTTGGCCCCCTTGAGCTCAAGAACCGTATTATGTTCCCGCCGCTGACCACCGGCTACGAGGAGCGCGACGGTTCAATCGGCGAACGCAGCCTGGCTTTTTACGAGCGCCTGGCCCGTGGCGGCGTGAGCTACATCGTCATCGGTGACGTCGCTCCCGTCATGACCGCAAGCCCCACGCCCAAGCTGGCGAGCGATGCCCAGATCCCCACGTTTAAGGCCCTGGCCGACGTCGTCCACAAGCACGGCGCCAAGGTCGCGCTGCAGCTGTTCCACCCCGAGTACGACGTGCCCGGCGTCGGTCGCATGGTCATGGGCTCCATGGCCGCCGCCAAGGCCGCGCAGGAGGCCAAGGCCGCCGGCGACGAGGAGACCTTTGCCGCCAAGATGGCCGAGTCCAACGAGATCCGCAAGCAGGCATACGCCAAGCTGCACCACGACATGCAACACTTTGTGAACGAGGCGAGTGTTGAGCAGCTCGCCCAGATCAAGGAGGCCATCGCCGCCTCTGCCGCCCGTGCGCAGCAGGCCGGCATCGACGCCATCGAGGTCCACGGCGACCGCCTGGTGGGTTCGCTGTGCTCGGCCATTCTCAACAAGCGCACCGACGAGTACGGCGGCTCGTTCGAGAACCGCGTTCGCTACGCGCTGGAGGTCGTCGCCGCCATTAAGGAGGCCGCGCCGCAGCTGATGGTGGAGTACAAGCTCCCCGTGATCATGGAGAACCCTGACGGCACGCCGCGCGGCAAGGGCGGCCTGCAGCCCAACGAGGCCTGCGAGTTTGCCAAGCTGCTCGAGGTTGCGGGCATCGACATGATCCAGGTCGCACAGGCAAACCACACCGGCAACATGGGCGACACCATTCCGCCCATGGGTGCCATGCCCTACAACTGGACGCTGCCCGTGGCCGAGCGCGTCAAGGCCCTGGTCTCCGTGCCGGTGGCAACCGTCGGCCGCGTGGTTTCGGTCGAGGCCGGCGAGAAGATCCTGGAGGATGGCGCGGCCGACATCATCGCCTATGGCCGCTCGCTCATGTGCGACCCCGATATTGCGCTGAAGGCCGCCACGGGCGAGCCCATCCGCGAGTGTCTCAACTGCAACAAGGGCTGCGTCGACGCGATTCAAAACCGCAAGTACATCTCGTGCGTACTCAATGCCGAAAACGGTGACGAGGCGACCATCGCCATTAAGCCGGGCGAGGGCGACAAGAAGATCGCCGTGGTGGGCGGCGGCATCGCCGGCCTGGAGGCCGCACGCGTGGCGGCCAAGCGCGGCTACGACGTGACCGTCTACGAGGCGAGCGATCATCTGGGCGGCCAGATTGTGCTGGCGGCTGCGCCCCCGCGCAAGGACGAGATCATGCGCTCGGTCGAGTACTACGAGAAGATTTTGCCTGGCCTGGGCGTGAAGGTTGAGCTCAACCATGCCGCTACTGCTGAGGACCTCAACGCTGCCGACGCCGCGATTGTGGCCGTGGGCGCGCACGACGTGGTCATCCCCGTTCCGGGTGCCGACTCGGATAAGGTCGTTTCGAGCTGGGACGTGCTGGCCGGCAAGGTGGAGCTTACGGGTCGCGTCGCCGTCATTGGCGGTGGCCTGGTGGGCACCGAGACTGCCGAGTACCTGCTGCAGCACGGCTGCGAGGTGGCGATCGTGGAGATGCTCGACAAGATTGCCGCGGGCGAGTCCGAGACCATTCTGCCGCTGATTATGAGCGACTTTGCCGAGCACAACGTGGAGCAGCATGTTAAGACCCGTCTGACCGCCATTACCGACGAGGGCGTGGAGGCTGTTCATACCGCTGAGGACGGCGCCGAGGAGCCGGTGAAGATCGCCTGCGATTACGTGGTGATGGCCGTGGGCTCCAAGGCCAACGCGTTTGACCTGGACGGCGTGACGGTGCCCGTGACCTGCGTGGGCGACTGCTCGGGCGAGCGCACCGCCGACATTGCGAGCGCCATTCGCACGGCGTATCACGCGGCCAACGAGCTGTAGTTAACATCGCAGCGGGGCGGGGCGGTAACACGGATCTGCCTCGTCCGACTGCGTCCCATCGGGTGTCAACCGGGGCGGGGTCTGCAAGCGCAGCAGGTTCCGCCCTTTTTGTTTTGCTCCGGTGGATGGCAATGCGCGGTAATCATGAGGAGTGAGGACATCTACTACCTTGCAGGCCGCTCAAAATTATTGGGGGAGGGGTTAATAATTATATCCTCTATACCAAAGGACATAAAGAGATGCCAATTTTGGTGACAAGCGAATGGCGATTAGCTGCGAGTCAGCTACCAGCGTAAATAATCGATAAAGAAATGTCGTAAATTGGTGCCAAATGCCCAGATAACGCCGCGTCTATTTTAATTAACTGTTTTGAGCAAACAGCAAAATGCTACTATCTAACATGCATGTAAGAAAGCAGATTAACGGTTAAGGCTAAGAAGTGGCAGGTATGTCGGAAGCAACTAGGACTCGCACGCATGCGCCTGAGGTTAGGCAGCGCGCCGTCGAGGTCCTCCAAGAGGGGGTCGGTCATCGCGCCCTCGCCGCGGAGCTCGGCATTCCCCAGGCCACGGCTCGTCAGTGGGCCCGCGCGTATGCCGTGGGCGGTGCCGACGCCGTGCTCAACGCGGGCACTCGCCATCATACATATTCGTACGAGGTGAAACTCGCCGTGGTTAAGGACCGCATGGAAAACGGCCTTACGGTTCGCGAGGCTATGATCAAGCACAAGATTCCCAGCGAGTCTTCGGTCAAGGCTTGGTGTCGCCAGTATCGCGAGAGCGGTGAGTCCGCACTGGTCGATAAGCCGCGGGGTCGCAAGCCGCGCGTTAAAAAGCCGGAATAGCGAACGGGATGGTGCGCCCACGAGGCGCATTTTTCTTGCCGCGCCAACTTTTCGAACCGCCGCGAGCCTATTGGGACATTCTTCAACGTGGCCAATAAACCGCACACAGTGGGCCGCGCGCCCGTCGCTGCGGTAAGGAAACGTCACCCTCTACTCCAGTGCGGACAGACTCCTTACCCCGTACGCCTAAAACTCCCCAGTTGGCCGAAAATCTGCCGCCGCTACTCCTCAATTGAGCTATAACGTTAAACAATTGCAGCGTTTTTGCATGGGGGAGTGATGGTATGACGCTACTGTATTTCCTTACCCTGTTTCCGCTGGTACCGGCGCTGGGCATGCTGCTTGCGCGCGGTGACCGTGCCCACGATGCGGTGGGGCTCATAGGTTCCGGCATTATTATGGCGGTGACAGTTGTAGTCGCCGTCATGTTTTTTGGCACGGGGCCGCAGAGCTTTGAGGTTGCCCCCGGCACCTCGCATGTGCTCTCGATCATCAGCTCCGTCATCGACATAATTCTGTGCGCCGTCATCCTGTACAACGCGTTCAAATACAGGAACGCGCTTACCACGGTGCTCGGCGTAGTCCAGCTGGTGGGGTCGCTCGCCTTTGCGACCATGACGCTGCCCGCGGCCGAAGCCGTCACCGCAACGCCGCTCTACCTAGACTACATGAGCGTGATCATGGTGCTCGCCGTCGGCATTGTCGGCAGCCTTATCTGCGTGTATGCCCTGGGCTACATGAAGGACTTCCAGGCCCACGACGAGCACGAGGCCGCGCTGCGCGGGCAGACCGCGCCCGACCGTCGCCCGCAGTTCCTGGCGCTCATGTTCCTGTTCCTCTCGGCCATGTTCGTCATCGTGACGAGCGACAACCTTGAGTGGCTGTTCTGCGGCTGGGAGATCACCACCGTGTGCTCGTTCCTCATGATTGGCTACACGCGCACGCCCGAGGCCATCAAGAACGCCTTCACCCAGATCATCCTCAACATGCTGGGCGGTATCGCGTTTTTGGCCGGACTCATGTACCTGCACGTTAACGGCATGCCGCTGACCATCTCGGGCATGATCGAGCTTTCCGGCGCCGGAACCGCGCAATCCGCGCTGCTGGTGATGCCGGTCATCCTGCTGTCGCTCGCCGCGCTCACCAAGGCCGCACAGATGCCGTTCCACACTTGGCTGCTCGGTGCCATGGTTGCCCCCACGCCCACGAGCGCCCTGCTGCATTCGTCCACCATGGTCAAAGCCGGCGTGTTCCTAATGGTCAAGCTGAGCCCGCTCTATGCCATCTATCCCGTGACCGGCTTTATGGTCACGAGTGTGGGTGCCATCACGTTTTTGCTCGCTGCCCTCATGGCCATCTCGCAGAGCAACGCCAAACGCGTGCTCGCGTACTCCACCATTTCCAACTTGGGCCTCATCAGTGCCTGCTTGGGTGTCGGCGCGCCCGAGGCCGTATGGGCGGCCATCTTCCTGATCCTGTTCCATACGGTGGCGAAGTCGCTGCTGTTCCTGTGCGTGGGCACCGCCGAGCATCATATCGGTAGCCGCAATATCGAGGACATGGACGGTATGTTCAGCCGCATGCCGCACCTGACGCGCCTGATGATGCTGGGCATCATGGGCATGTTTGTGGCGCCGTTTGGCATGCTCGTGTCCAAGTGGGGCGCCCTGGTGGCGTTCGCGCAGACCGGCAACGTGCTCATGATCATGGTGCTGGCCTTTGGCTCGGCCGCGACGTTTTACTTCTGGGGCAAGTGGCTTGCCAAGCTTTCGGGCGTCGACCCCACGGCTCAAAACGTTGAGGTCAATGTCCATAAGACCGAATGGATGGCGCTCAACACCATCGCCGCGCTGCTGATTCTGTGCTGTGTGGCGTTCCCGGTTATCTCGAGCGGCCTGGTGTCGCCTTACTTGGCCATGGTGTTTGGCCGCGTGCCGTACGTTATTGGCAAGGACGCCATGTATCTGATGGTGGTTATCGTGGCGTTTATCGCCGTGGTGCTGCTGACGTCGTTCCGCGTGAGCAACAAACCGCACGTAAACGTATATCTTTCGGGCGTGGGAACCGACAATTACCGCCATTTCCGCGGCTCGATGGGACACGAGGTGAAGGCCGAAAAGCGCAATTGGTACTCGGAGGACGCCCTTGGCGAGAAGCGTATTGGCCCCGCGGGTAGCGTCGTGTGCTGCAGCATTATCTTGTTTGCGCTGCTGTGCTGCGGGTGGATTGGGCCCGAGCGGCTTGCCATGAGCGCGCCCTCGGTGCTGCGCGGCAAGTATTTCGAAGGCTCGGGCGTCGTGGGCATATTTATTGGCACCGTGGCGTTTGCCCTGATTGCGCCGCTTGTGGGCGGCCTGATCGACGGCGTTGACCGTAAGCTTTCGGCTCGCATGCAGGGCCGCGTGGGCCCGCGCTTGCTCCAGCCTTTCTACGACGTTGCCAAGCTGCTGCGCAAGGCCCCTGCCAGCGTAAACACCATGGACGACACCTATATGGCGTGCGCGCTCATCTTTACCGTGGTGGGCGGCGGCATCTTTGTGTCGGGCTCCAACACGCTGTTGTGCGCCTTTATGGTGACGCTCGCCGCGATCTTTGTGGTGCTGGCGTCCGCCTCGACGCAAAGCCCGTTTGCCCAGGTCGGCGCCGATCGCGAGCTGCTGCAGGTTATGAGTTACGAGCCCGCCGTTCTGCTGATGAGCGTGGGCCTGTACCTTGCCACCGACAGCTTTGATTCCATCGCCGTGACGGGGCAGTCGGCCCCCATCATCGTGTACAGTGCGCCCATTTTCCTCGCACTGCTCGCGGTGCTTACCATCAAGCTGCGCAAGTCGCCGTTCGATCTTTCGTACTCGCATCACGCGCATCAGGAGATCGTCCAGGGCGTCGCCACCGAGATGAGCGGCGGCACGCTGGCCAAGATGACCCTTATGCACTGGTGCGAGACCGTGCTGTTTTTGATGTGGGTGGGCATGTTCTTTGTCTGGGACAGCCCGGTGAGCTGGCTGGCCGCCCTGGTCGTGATGGCCGCGACGTACTTTGTCGAGGTCCTGATCGATAACACCTTCGCACGCAGCACCTGGCGCAGCTGCTTTAAGCTCGGATGGGGCGTGGCGCTGGTGCTTGGCCTGCTCAACCTTATGCCCATCCTCGTCGACGTGTTTATTTAGGAGGCGGCATCCATGGATCATAAAATGTCGCGCTCGCCGTGGGTTATTCATTACGACGGCTCGAGCTGCAACGGATGCGATATCGAGGTGCTGGCCTCGCTCACGCCGTTGTTCGATGCGGAGCGTTTTGGCGTGGTCAACACCGGCAACCCCAAGCATGCGGATATCTTTTTGGTAACGGGTTCGGTCAATGCCCAGAACCTGCCCGTCGTGCGCCAGATCTACAACCAGATGCTCGAGCCCAAGTGCGTGGTGGCCTGCGGTATCTGCGCGTGTTCGGGCGGCGTATTCCGCGATGCCTATAACGTGATCGGCGGCGTGGACCGCGCGATTCCCGTGGACGTGTACGCGCCCGGATGCGCCATTCGCCCCGAGACCGTGATCGATGCCATCGTGGAGGCGTGCGGCATCCTGGACCAGAAGGAGGCCGTGATGCGCGCCGGCGGCGATCCGCTTACCGTGGGCGGTGCCGCTGCCTGGGACGGTGGCGTTGAGCTGGGCGAGGACGGGTTTGTGGCCGCGGGGGCCGGGGCTGACGGCACTGGCGACGCGCCTGCTGAGACGCCCGCCGCTGCAAAGGAGGCCGAGTAATGCAAAAGGCTATCTATACCACCGTCGGGATCGACGAGCTGTTGCCGCATGTGCAGGCGCTCAAGGGCGTCGGCGCGCGCTTTGTGCAAATGCACGCCGAGCGCAACGTCGACGACGGCACGTATCGCTTGGTCTATACGTTTATCAACGTTCGCGCTGCTCAGGAGCAGATCGCCCAGGACGGCAGTTATGCGATTGAGAACCTGGTGGTTGAGGGAATTGATCGGTACCAGGAGATTCCGTCCGTCAGCTCGTACTATCCGGCGGTATTCCCGTTTGAAAACGAAGCGCACGATCTATTTGGTCTTGCCATCACCGACATGCAGATCGACTTTAAGGGCTTTTTCTACCAGGTTTCGACTGCCGAGCCCATGAGCGTTATCACGCCCGAGGTGAAGGCCTCGCGCGAGAAGGCCATGAAGGTCCGTGCCGCCGCCGAGGCCAAGGCGCGCAAGGCCGCTGCCGAGAAGGCTGCCGCGGCTGCGGCTGCTGCAGGGGAGAGCACTGCGAGCGCCGGCGATGCCGCGGGCGCCGCTGCTCAGCCCGCTGCGGCTGCCGGCTCCGATGCTCAGCATGATGAGGCTGCTGCGAAGGCCGCGCTCAAGGCCGCCGAGATGGAGGCAAAGCTCGCCGCCATGGATCCCGAGAAGGCGGCCAAGGTCCGCGCGGCGCTTGCCGCCAAGGCCGCCCGCGACAAGCAGAAAAAGGAGGCGTAAGGTCCATGGCACATCGCTCCGTTATTCCGTTTGGCCCGCAGCACCCGGTGCTGCCCGAGCCGCTTCATCTGGACCTGGTGATCGAGGACGACCGCGTTATCGAGGCAATTCCGCAGATCGGCTTTGTGCACCGCGGACTCGAGAAGCTCACCGAAAAGCGCGACATGCATCAGTTTGGCTACATCGCCGAACGCATCTGCGGCATCTGCGCCGTGGGCCACAGCTACGGCTATGCCACAGCCTGCGAGCGCATGCTCGACATCGAGGTGCCCGGCCGCGTGCAGTATATCCGTACTATTTTACACGAGCTTTCGCGCATTCACTCGCACCTGCTGTGGCTGGGCCTGCTCGCCGATGCCTTTGGCTTCGAGGCGCTGTTCTATCGGTCGTGGACCCTGCGCGAGCAGATTCTCAAGATCTTTGAGAGTACTTGCGGCGGGCGCGTGATTCTGTCGATTAACGAGATCGGCGGCCTTAAGCACGACATTGAGGACTCCGAGCTGGCGGGTATTGTTCAGACGCTCGATACCATGCGTCCCGACTACGAGGCCCTGGTGCATACGTTTTTGGACGACGACAGCTGCGGCGAGCGCTTGCATGGCGTGGGTGTGATCAGCAAGAAGGATGCGCTGGAGCTTTCGATGGTCGGCCCGTTCGGTCGCGCTTCGGGCGTGGATTACGATGTGCGCATGTTTGGCGACGGCGCCTATGCGGATTTGGCCGCGTTTGAGCCCATCGTTGCTACCGATGGTGATTGCTATGCCCGCTGCCAGGTGCGTTGCGCCGAGGTCACGCAGGCCATGGACATCATTAAGGAGCTTGTGGGCAAGATTCCGCATGACGGCATCGGTGGGCGCACCAAGCTCACACCGGCCGACGGCGCGCGTGGCGAGGTTGTGATTGAGCAGCCGCGTGGCGAGGCGTATTACTATGTGCGCGGCAACGGCACCAAGAACCTGGATCGCTTCCGCGTGCGCACGCCGACGTCGCAGAACCTGGCGGGTCTGACACATGCGCTGCAGGGCGTGCTCCTTGCCAACGTGCCCATGATTATCCTGACCATCGACCCCTGCATTAGCTGCACGGAAAGGTAGGCACGGCATGAGTTTGCTGACATTTGCCAAGACGGCCTTGGGTTCCATGGTCAAACAGCCGGTCACGGTGTGCTATCCGCAGGAGAAGCTGGCGGCGCCCGAGCGCTTGCGCGGGCACATCGTCAACGACATGGACGTGTGCATTTGCTGCGGCATGTGTGCGCGCCTCTGCCCGGCGGGTGCGCTCGCGGTCGATCGCAAGGGCGGAACGTGGTCGATCGACCCGTACGCCTGCGTGGTGTGCGGTGAGTGCATCGAGAGCTGCCCCAAGCACTGCCTGACTATGGACACCGCCCGTACTCCAGTCGCAGCGGACAAGACTCCCACGGTAGAAACCAAACCGGAGTAGCTCTGGAATGGGGCTGGTATAGCGCTGGAATGGGGGCCGGCGGGGAAAAAATGCCCCGCCGGCCCCGCGCGCGAACGCGCGGTTGGGCCGCCGCGAACAAAACCATGCCGGTATACGGGGCTGGATTGCGAATCCCCAACCATATCGAAAATCACGAAAATAAAACCGCAGGTAGATTGCTTGCTGTTTTTCAAAAATAGAGGGCATGGATGAGGGCTCCGACTTTTGCCCCGTAATCCGGCATAGTTTTGAAATGACACCATATTGGTACCAGCCCCGGATCCCCCGGGGATGGAGGAAAACGGACTATTTTGGCCTTGCGAGGGCGCCCGCGCGACCCGCCCGCCACGAAATGGGCCTATCTACTACGTTTAAGCTACTGCCCTCAACCATGGCGAAAAATGCAAAAATAAAACCGCAGGTAAAACGCCTGCTGTGTTTCATGAAACGCGGCTATGGTCGGGGGCACCGGGTTAAACGTAGTAAATGGTCCGGTTTCGTGGTGGAGGCTATCTCCTAATCCTCTCCAGATGGAAGAAAATGGGCAATTTTAGCCCGCTCATCTTGAGTCGCACCCGTTTTCCTGCGAAAACTCTCGTGTCTCAACTTTGGTGAGACATTTGTCTCACGTTCAAAATCGAATCTGGAACGTGTGTCACCTGCCCAAATTGTGTCTCATTCCGTTACTATAGGCTGATGCAAGGTCTGAGACCGCGAGAAGGGAGACGCGATGAGTAAGTACACGAGGGGTCTCTTGGCGGTGATACTGGCCGTGGTGCTGGTGTTGCCGGCTGCAGCATTTGCCATGCTGCCCGAGGCCAACGCCAGGTCCAGCACCGGAATGGACGGACCGACGGCGACAAAGATAGTCGATCCTGACACCACTAGCCGTTGGCAATACTGGGCGTCGGGCGGCGAGCAGGACCAGACGACACGTTATGTGGGCCGGATTTGGACGGACAAGACGGTCGAGCCCGCGCAGGACGAAAAGTCCGACTTTGTGACGACGCTTTCCACGATCTCTTCGACTTCTGATACAACGTCGCTGGTTACTAAGCCGCTCGATATCGTGATGGTGCTGGACGCCTCCGGGTCGATGGGTGATGACATGGGTGGCAGCGATTCGACCAAACGCATCGACGCACTCAAGGCAGCTGCCAGTTCCTTTATCGACACCATCGCCGAACAGAACGCAAAGATCAAAGATGATTCCAAACAGCATCAGGTTTCGATTGTCAAGTTTGCCGGTACAAAGAGCTACGATATCGGTAACGGTACGTATAGCCGGAACAAATATAACTATTCGCAGGTTATGAAGGGCTTGACGCCGTGTGTCGGTAGCGATGCGACGGAACTTAAGAATACGGTCGGCCACATCGAGCCCGCCGGCGCTACGCAGGCTGATTACGGCCTTGAGCTTGCTCGCGACATGTCGGGCCGCACGGATGCCCAGAAGGTCGTCGTGTTCTTTACCGACGGCTCTCCTACAAGTTCTAATGGTTTTGAGTCCGATGTCGCTAATGATGCCGTTAATGCCGCCAAGACCATGAAAGATAAAGGCGCCACCATCTACACCATCGGCATCTTTAGCGGTGCGAACCCGGATCAGGCCATTAGCAAGGCAAGCAAAGAAAACAAGTTCATGCACGCCGTGTCGAACAACTATCCAAACGCCACGTCCTACACAACCAATAAGCTTGGTAAGCGCACCGAGAATTCCGATTTCTACAAGGCTGCGTCGAATGCCGATGAGCTCAAGAAGGTGTTTGATGATATCTCGAGCTCTATCACCTCGGGCAAGGGTTCTCCCACTCAGATCGAGGATGGTTACGACGAGAGCAAGTCCGGCTACATCACCTTTAGTGATGAGCTGGGCGACTTTATGCAGGTCGATACGTTTGTCAGCGCTCAGATTAATGGCGCCCCCTTTGATGAAGTGACCAAGACAACCAAGGGCAATACGGACACGTACGAGTTTTCGGGCGTGGCCAAGGACCTGGTCATCACCGTCGAGCGCTCTACCAATGCGCAGCAGGGCGATATCGTGACGGTCAAGATTCCCGCATCGCTGATTCCGCTGATCCGCTATCACGTGGACATGGAAAACGGGATCTTTGAGCGCACGTCGCTCAATGACATCAAGCCTATTCAGATTAAATACACCTCGAGCGTCAAGGACGCCGCGCGTAACAACCTGTTTACGCCCGATGACGGACTCAAGAAGTATATCGAGAAACATAAGGGTGCCGACAACCAGACGGTCTACTTCCTGGCCAACAAGTGGTCGGGCGGCGAGCTGGGCGATGTTGTCGCCGAGTTTGAGCCCGCCGATACCAACAGCTACTATTACTTCCAAAAAATCACGCCTATCTACACGGACAAGGAATGCACCCAGCGCGCGACGGTAAAGCCGCAGGGCAACGACGTCTATTACTACAAGGACGAGTTTGTGGCGATGGGCGAAGACCTTAAGCCGAAGAACGACTATGCCGTTGTGATGTTTGAAGGGCACGAGATCGCCAACTACGACGGCGCTCTGGTCAAAGAGGACGGCTACTGGTCCTTTAACAAGGGAACCGCGCGCTTGGCCTATATCGACCAGCTGCATACCACCAAGGACGATGTGGAGGCGAACGGCAACAAGACCGAGACCGCGCGCGACGTGCTTAACCCCAGGTGGAATGACCTTTCCTCCGTTGCGACTTCCACGCACGTGCATTCGCACCTGGGCAACAACGGCAAGATTATCTTTAGCCTTGCAACCAAGCCGACAACGGTGGCGACTGCCGACTTTGGCCTGACCAAGGTACTCGAGGGCCGCAAGTGGGCGGATACGGATGCGTTTGAGTTTGAGCTCTCCGCGACGTCCGACAACAATGCCCCGATGCCCGACCCCGCGACCGTAACTGTGACCAATGCCGATCTCGACAAGGGCAAGGCAGCCATTAACTTTGGCAAGATTACTTATGCCGAGCCGGGCAAGTACACCTATGAGGTCCGCGAGGTCAAGGGCGACGCCGGTGGCATTACCTACAGCAAGAACGTTGCCACGTTCAAGGTGACTGTGACGGTTAACGCCAAGGGCGAGCTTAAGGCCGACGTTGAAAAGACCTCGGGTGAGACTAAGTTCACGAACACCTATAGCGCCAAGACGGAAACCCCGCTGACTCTTGAGGCTACCAAGACGCTCACGGGGCGCCTGATGGCCGACGGTGAATTCAAGTTTACGTTGAGCTACGCGGGGCACGACGAGGTCCTGCTGAACGCAACCAACAAGAGTGGCAAGGTTGAGTTCGGTCCGCTGACGTACACGACCAAGTCGCTCGTCAAGCTTGTCGAGGAAGACAAGGCGTCGTTTGACGCCAGCGCAGATAAGCCCACGTGGACTATTCATTACATTGCTGCCGAGCAGACCGGCGAGCTGCCTGCGGGCGTGAGCGCTACCACGGCGGCAATTGACGCATATGTGACCGTTGCCGACAACGGCGATGGCACCCTGACGGCGACGGCTGTCTACGGCGACGCCGGCAACGAGTTTGTGAACGCCTACACTGCCGCATCTGTCGAGGCATCGCTTGCGGGCAAGAAGAATCTGCAGGTTCCTGATGGCCTGACCCCGGCTGACATTGCCGGCAAGTTCACCTTTACCGTGACCGGTGAAGAGGGCGCACCCATGCCCGCGAACGCGAGCGTGACCAATGATGCCAAGGGCAAGGTCGACTTTGGCAAGATTACCTTTACGCTCGACGACCTCAACAAGGCTCTGGGCGAGAAGCCCGAGAAGCGCGAGCACACCTTTACCTACACCGTGACCGAGTCCGGTAAGGTTGCTGGCGTGACCAACGACGCCAAGCTGTCGCGCGAGGTTTCCTTCACCGTGACCGATGACGGCAAGGGCAATCTGAGGGTGTCCCGCAAGTCGGATGGCAGCGCAGCCTTTACGTTCATCAATACCTATAGCGTGACGCCCAAGGATTCCAGCGTCACCGACAAGATCAAGGCGACCAAGTACCTGACCGGGCGCGACATGGCTGAGGGCGAATTCTCCTTCGAGCTCGTCGAGGGCGAGGGCAAGGACGCCAAGGTCGTTGCCACCGGCAAGAACGCCGCCGATGGCAAGATCACGATGAGTCCCATCGAGTACACCAAGGCCGGAACGCACACCTACACGCTGCGCGAGGTCAAGGGCAACATCGGTGGTATCACCTACGATGCCGCGACCTACACCATCGAGACTGTCGTCAAGGACAACGGCGACGGCACGCTCGGTGTAGAGCACAAGCTGAAGGACGTCGACGAGGCGAAGTTCACCAACTCCTACAAGCCTGGCTCCAAGGACTCCAGCGTCACCGACCAGATCACCGTGACCAAGTCCTTGGACGGCCGTGACCTCAAGGCCGGAGAGTTCCGCTTCGAGCTCGTCGAGGGCAATAACGTAGTTGCCACCGGCACCAACAATGCTGACGACAAGATCGTGATGGATCCCGTCACCTACACCGCTGCCGGCGAGCACATCTACACGCTGCGCGAGACCAAGGCCGGTGCCACCGAGAACGGCATCACCTACAGCACCGCCGAGTACACCATCGTGACCACCGTCACGGACAACGGCGACGGCACCCTCAGCGTGGAGCATAAGCTGCAGAACGCCGAGAAGGCGACCTTCGAGAACACCTACACGGTGATCCCCAAGAGCTCCAGCGTCACCGACCAGATCACCGCGACCAAGGTTCTGACCGGCCGCGACCTCAAGGAAGGCGAGTTCTCCTTCGAGCTCGTCGAGGGCGAGGACGCCAAGGTCGTCGCCACCGGCACCAATGCCGCCGACGGCAAGATCACGATGAGCGAGATCACCTACACCGAGGCCGGCAAGCATACCTACACGCTGCGCGAGGTCCCGGGCGACGCCGGCAACGGCATCACCTACGACGGTAAGACCTATACCATCGAGACCACCATCACCGACAACGGCGACGGCACGCTCAAGGCCGAGCATGTCCTGAAGGGCGCCGACGAGGCGAAGTTCAACAACGGCTACAAGCCGAATCCTGACGAGTTCAGCGTCACCGACGAGATCAAGGCGACCAAGTACCTGACCGGGCGCGACATGGCTGAGGGCGAATTCTC
>OHYD01000656.1_pt1 | contig 17678 bp, 17 predicted proteins | sample 1580191 | NCBI WGS metagenome assembly OHYD01 (sample SAMEA3882510, study PRJEB24775) | human gut metagenome | biome: human-associated habitat; feature: intestine environment; material: feces | place: Netherlands | collected 2009/2010 | reverse complement strand
AAATAAAACTGCGCCACAGCCTTGGCAGGCCATCGCGCAGCGATTTTGTTCAATCTTAGTTTATCATTCCTGTTCTTATGTGTCAAGTTCTGTGCTTATCTTTTCCCACCATTTTTCCAAATTTGACTTATCCATGAACTAGTGCCTCAGAAAAGGAAATCAAACCACTTCTGACCGAATAAACCAATATAATGCTATCAACCCCCAAAATATCCTCTCACATTTCTCCCCATCTTCCGTTAAACTACATACACAAGCAACTAATACGGAGATTTTTCTCCACACTACACATTATTGAATAGAGAGGATTTTCGAATGAAAAAAGCACTTATCACCGGTATCACTGGTCAGGACGGCTCTTATCTTGCGGAGTTTCTGTTAGAAAAAGGTTATGAGGTTCATGGTATCACCCGTCGCGCTTCGCTTGCAAATACAGCTCGTATCGAGCACATTATGGATAAAATCACACTGCATGACGGTGACCTTTCTGATTCGTCATCGCTGATTCGTATTATCAATATTGTCCAGCCGGATGAGATTTACAACCTGGCTGCACAGTCTCATGTACAGGTTTCTTTTGATGTTCCGGAGTATTCCGGCGATGTGGATGCTCTTGGTGTTCTTCGTATTCTGGAAGCATGCCGCATTCTTGGCCTTACCAAAAAGACAAAAGTTTACCAGGCATCTACTTCTGAACTGTATGGAAAAGTAGAAGAGGTTCCGCAGCGCGAGACAACCCCGTTCCATCCATACAGCCCGTATGCGGTTGCAAAGCAGTATGGCTTCTGGATTGTAAAAGAGTACCGCGAAGCATACGGCATGTTTGCTGTCAACGGTATTCTGTTCAACCATGAATCCGAGCGCCGCGGTGAGAACTTTGTTACCCGTAAAATCACACTGGCTGCCGGAAGAATCGCAGAAGGTATTCAGGATCATCTGGAACTTGGGAACATGGACTCCCTGCGTGACTGGGGTTATGCAAAAGATTATGTGGAGTGCATGTGGATGATTATGCAGCATGAAACACCGGAAGATTTCGTCATCGCAACCGGCGAGCAGCATACCGTACGTGATTTCACTGAAAAAGCATTCGCTGCAAACGGCATTACCATCCGCTGGGAAGGCACCGGTCTGGAAGAAAAAGGCTACGATGCAGAAACCGGCAAAATGCTGGTATGTGTCAATCCGGAATGGTTCCGTCCGACCGACGTTGATAACCTCTGGGGCGATCCGACCAAGGCCAAAACCGTTCTTGGATGGAATCCGCAGAAAACAACGTATGCTGAATTAGTAGAAATTATGGCAAAGCATGACCGTCAGCTTGCAAAACAGGAAAAAGCCATGAAAGCCGCACTTTAATTTAGGAGATGCAAATATCATGATGGAAAAAAATGCAAAAATTTATGTAGCCGGACACCGTGGAATGGTTGGTTCCGCGATTGTAAGAGAACTGAAACGCCAGGGTTATGAAAATATCATTACCCGTACCCACAAAGAACTGGATCTCTGCCGTCAGGATGCTGTCGAGGCATTTTTCGCAGAGGAAAAACCGGAATATGTCTTCCTCGCTGCTGCAAAAGTAGGCGGCATCGTTGCAAACCAGGAAGCACTGGCAGATTTCATGTATGATAACATGACACTGGAAATGAATGTCATCCACTCTGCGTGGAAAAACGGCTGTAAAAAACTGGAGTTTCTTGGATCCTCCTGCATTTACCCGCGTATGGCACCGCAGCCAATGAAGGAAAGCTGTCTGCTGACTTCTGAACTGGAAAAAACAAACGAGGCTTATGCACTTGCAAAAATCTCCGGCTTAAAATACTGTGAGTTTCTGAACCGTCAGTACGGAACTGATTATATTTCCGTTATGCCAACCAATCTTTACGGACCAAACGATAACTATCATCCAACCCACAGCCACGTACTTCCTGCACTGATCCGCCGCTTCCATGAAGCAAAGGTTAACAATCTGCCGGAAGTTACCTGCTGGGGCGACGGCTCTCCGCTGCGTGAGTTCCTGTATGTCGATGACCTTGCAAATCTCTGTGTCTTCCTGATGAACAACTATTCCGGAAATGAGACCGTAAACGCTGGAACCGGAAAAGAACTGACCATCAAAGAGCTGACAGAGCTTGTTGCAAAAGTAATCGGTTATAATGGAAAAATCAATTGGGACAGCACAAAGCCAAATGGTACTCCAAGAAAACTGCTCGACGTATCCAAAGCAACCGCTCTTGGCTGGACCTACAAAACCGAGCTGGAAGACGGCATCCGTCTCTCCTACGAGGATTTCCTGAACAACCCGATGCGTGCAGAAAGATAACGGAGAAACTTTATGAATATCGTTTTATTATCCGGCGGCTCCGGCCAGCGCCTGTGGCCGCTTTCCAATGATATCCGTTCCAAGCAGTTTATCAAAATTTTCCATACGGCAGATGGTGAACTGGAATCCATGGTACAGCGCGTTTACCGTCAGATCCGTACGATCGACAAGGATGCAACGGTAACCATCGCGACCTCAAAATCACAGGTTTCCGCCATCCACAATCAGTTAGGGGAAGATGTCGGCATCAGCGTTGAGCCTTGCCGCCGTGATACATTCCCGGCCATTGCGCTTGCCGCAGCCTATCTGAAGGATGTAAAGGGAATTTCCGAGGACGAACCTGTCGTTGTCTGCCCGGTTGACCCTTATGTGGAAATTGATTATTTTGATGCCTTAAAAGACCTCGGTGCCCAGGCTGCTTCCAGCAATGCCAACCTGGTTCTGATGGGTATTGAACCGACCTATCCAAGCGAAAAATACGGATACATTATTCCAGACACCCCGGCTCCTGTCAGCACGGTGTCGATGTTCAAAGAGAAACCGACCAAAGAAATTGCAGAACAGTATATTTCCCAGGGTGCTCTTTGGAACGGCGGTGTTTTTGCTTTCCGTCTTGGTTATGTTCTGGATCGTGCTCATGCATTAATTGATTTTGAAAACTACGAAGATCTTTTCAATAAATATGAAACGTTAGACAAAATCAGCTTTGATTACGCAGTGGTAGAACACGAGGACCGTATCGAAGTGATGCGTTTCTCCGGCATGTGGAAAGACCTTGGAACCTGGAATACTCTTACTGAGGCCATGGACAGCCACAATGTCGGTGAAGCACTGTTTAACGAAACCTGCAGAAATGTGCACGTAGTCAACGAGCTGAATCTTCCCGTACTCTGTATGGGTCTGAAAGACATTGTAGTTTCTGCAAGCCCGGACGGCATCCTGGTTTCCGACAAAGAGCAGTCCAGTTACATCAAGCCCTTTGTCAATACCCTGGATCACCGCGTTATGTTTGCAGAAAAATCCTGGGGCAGTTTCCGCATTCTGGATATCGAAAAAGAAAGTCTTACGATTAAAGTAACTTTAAATCCGGGTCATCAGATGAACTACCACAGTCATGATTTCCGGAACGAAGTCTGGAACGTTATTTCCGGCACAGGACGTGCCGTGATCGACGGCGTTATTTACAATGTTCACGCCGGTGACACCCTGCAGATGAATGCAGGCAGCAAACACACCATTTTTGCTGATACGGAACTGCAGATCATTGAAGTCCAATTCGGAAAAGACATCAATGTACACGATAAACATAAATACGATCTGCCGTCCCTTTTCTAAATTGTAATGAAAAACCGCAAACCATTTTCTGCCCGATCTGCTGAAAATGATTTGCGGTTTTCTGTTTTACCATTTTTTCCGGTATTCTCCCGGACTCATTCCTTCTATTTTTCGAAAACGGCGCGCCAGATAATTTGCATCATTCATTCCGATTGCGGCACTGATTTCATCCACCGTCATATCAGTAAATCGAAGCAGATTTTTCGCCTGCGTAATCCGTCTCGTTTCCAGATAAGAAATAATTGTCACACCATATGTTTCTTTAAATATCTTCGTCAGATAATATTTATTAATATAAAATTTCTGTGACAGCAGTTCCAGTGTAATATGTTCCTTATAATTTTCATCCAGATAACTTTTCACCTTTTCCATGCTCATCCGTTTTCTGGCATGCGCAGCGCGTCCCTGTTCCGGATGCCAGGAATTCTTCATCAGAATCCAAAGCAGGCGGTTTAAAATCTCATTAATTTTCATATCCCGCACATAACTGTCCGATCCTGCCGCAGAATACAGGTCTGTCATAACTTCTACCAATTCTTCCATTTCCTTGGGATGAAAAACCGGCTGTCCGCCGCGCTCCTGATACTTTTTGTAAATATCAGGCATGGTATGACCGTAAAAATGACACCACTGCAAGGTCCACAGATCTGCCGATGTCGCATGGGAATACGGTTTTCTGCAGTCGATGAAAACACAGTCTCCGGAATGCAGTGCATACGTTTTCCCATTGTAATTCAGCTCTCCTGACCCCGATGTTACCGAAAAGAACAGATACGAAGCCAGATGCTCTCGATGAGACGTATGCGCCGCCAGTGCATGGAGCGAACCTGTTTCCTGTAAATACAGAAGTGAAGTTCTGGCAAATTCCGACGGTGTATATAAAATACGCTGCGACGACACCGAATGGGACGACGAAGCAAAATATTCCATTCCTATCTTACCACACCTTTTTTCAGAATCATATTGGCATACTGTGCCGTCTCACCCGTTGCCACAACACAATAGGCTTCTTTTGCACGCTCATAGTAGGCAAAGCGTTCCATCGTATGTACTTTTGCTTCCGGTTCGTATCGATTCAGAACCGCTTTATACTCATCCCAGATCGGCGTCTGAACCGGATCTCCCGGCACCACTTCCATCAGTACAAAATGATCCTCATCGTACTGATCCAGCGGGAACAGCTGCAAAACAGCATCCAGCAGCTCCACTGCACCGATTCCGTCTGCACGTACAATTCGTTTTCCTGTACTGACCGTTGGAAAATTCGCATCGGCAAATACAATCTCATCTCCATGTCCCATTTCATCCAGCACCTTTAACAGTTCCGGTGATAATAACGGTGATATTCCTTTTAACATTCTTTTCCTCCTCCTACGCCAGTGAACAGCTCCATACATCTACACCGCTGTCTTGGAAAACTTCACGCAGCCGTTTCCGCACATCTTCCTGTGTTACGCCCTTTTTCAGCACAACCTGAAGGAAACCGCCTCCGCCGGCACCGCAAATCATCTTTCCGTCAATCAGGTCTTCTACGGAATGGAAGATCATATCAATACACGTATTCGTGCAACTCGCATCCAGTTTCTTGGATAATTCCCAGTGCTGATTCAAAAGCTCTGCAAATCCATCGATATTGCCTTTTTCCAGTTCAAACCGCATCAGAACCGCCGTCTGCTGAATCGCATATAAGACATCCACCGCATCCTCGATTCCTCCGACATATCGTCCAACGACATCCCGCAGCAGATTTCTTGCCAGTCTGCGCTGTCCGGAATAGATCAGGCAGAAACGCTCGTCGAGTTCTTTTCTTGTCTTTTCACTGATTTTGCACGGCACACACGTAATTCTCTGTCGAATTGCCGGTTCACTCGAAACCATCTTGATTCCCGGTGCCAGACCTCCGACCTGATCCTGCCATCCGCCGCCGGTAGACATAATCTGTTCCATGCAAAGAACACGGTCATACAGCTCTTCGTCTGTTACCTCTTTTCCCAGCATCTCATACAGCGCTTTTACACAGGCACCCGCCAGAATCGAAGATGTTCCAAGGCCGGAACCGCGCGGGATATTGATGACCTGCGTGGAAAGATACAGGCCGCTTCCCAGATTTTCCGTGATTTCCTGCACGGAAATCGGATCCTTATATGGAATCACGCCGCAGGCAATCAGTGCCGCTTTGTGCAGGGCAAACGGATCGTATGGATTGCTGGAATCCTGTAAACTGGAAATATCGGTAAAGGTCTGCTCGGCACCACTGTCCGCACTTGCGAGAACAATCACCGGTTCGTCGACTTTCTTAACCACAACTTCGATCGGGCAGTTTCCGTCCAGCATCACAGCCGCATTCAGTACGGTTCCGCCATGTTCCATGCAGTACGGCGGTGTATCACTCCAGCCGCCTCCCCAGTTCACACGGACCGGAAGATTTACGGTAACCTGATCTTTTCCCATTTTCGCATCGGCATCATAGCAAAGACCTTTTACAGCTCCGGCAAGAATACCGCTGCTGATGGTCGCAAAGCAGGAGTCCATATACTTTTCATCAAAACAGGACAGAACATAATAAATTCTGATCTTTCTGCTGAACTGATCAAGCTCTGTCTCGCTTAATCTCTGTGCTTCTTTCAGCAGTTCACCTTTCACCCGCTCTGAGATACCATCCCGCATCTGCTCAACCAGTCTGGTTAAATTTTCCTTTCGATCAATTGCCTCCAGAATTTCTTCCAGTTCTACTTTATCCGATACCTTCTCCTGCCACGGCAGCAGTGCAGAAAGATCTGCTTGGTTAAAGCTGTCTTTCAGTGAAATCGCATCTTCCCGAATCGGAAAACCTTCTCTCCAGGCTTCCAGTGTCTGATGCACTGCCTCTTCCATTGAATCGCATACTGGATAAATCGCAGCTTCCCAGAGCGGCATCGGCAATGTTTTTTCAAACAGCAATGCTTCCTTCGGATTGTCAGAAACACCGTACATGCGGACAACAAATTTTCCATTCTGCTGTTTCAGTCCATGCAGAACAGTATGCGCAGGAATCGTCTGACCATCTAATGTCACGCCGGAAATCACACACTCTTCACCTATCTGTGACTTATTGCGAATCATACAGTCTTCCAGGTAGCTTCCCTTTCCAATCTCTGCATTCGGGCTGACGTAACTGTTCGAAGCTGCAAAATCCGCTTCCTCCCGATTCGTGTTGATGTTCGATGTCCATCCCAGATAATAGAATTCATCCATCCGCTCTGTCATAAGCTCACGCAGTTCTTTTGTCGTACCAAAGTGGATAAATGCAGCCGGTGACATTCGAATCAGTTTCATCTGATACGGATGCAATACACTCCACAACTCCGTTCTGCACTGTTCCAGTTCCGGCGTAAAATCACCTTCCGGTGTTTCTTTATAATACTGCTCCAGCGTAGAGTCTGATGCCAGAGGGTAGAGAAAATCAGCATAAAAGGAAAGCCGGGTACTCTCATTCACATAAGCTGCAAATTTTTCTTTCGTATCCACCAGCTGGTACAGCGCCTGCAGCATCTCACTGTTGAAGATTACCGCTCCTGTATCGATATCTACATTTCCCTGATCATCCGAAGCTCCCAGTTTCTGCAGCTGCTCCACTGTTTTTTTGTGCAGGAAACCACCTACATTTCCTTCGCTGTCAACCCGGTAAACACCGTGATTTTTTCCGATCTCCGCCGGCTCTTTAATCGAAAGCGCCGCTGCACCTTTGCCATAAAAATCAATCTGCAGCGGATTGAACAGCAGAAGCACATCGCCGGAACACACCAACATACCAGCATTCATCCGTGCGGCCACACCACTCATGGAAATCATAAATTCATCAAACAAAGTAGAACGTTTTCCATTCGGCAGAACACGTGGCACCGGTGAAAATAACTTTCCGCAGGCAGAATACTGCGGCACCCGCTTGCTGTCGCCGCCGGAATGGATTACCAGAATCCGCTGATTCTCGAATGAGCCTGCATTTTCATGAACGTAGCGCAGAACATTCAATGTGGCGCCGCCGCTGCCTACTCGTTTTCCGTCTGGATCCGGAAGAACTGCATAGTGTGTCGACTCTGGAATCATATGGTGCTCCAGACGATACTGAATCTGTGTACGGTACGATGCAGCCTGCTCCTCATTGGATGCTGTGAGAATTACATAATCCCATAACGGCAGATTCGGCGCTTCCAGAAGCGCGGTGTACTGGTTTGTGCAGTCGATGTAGGACTGCTGTAAAAATAGAGTTTTGTGTGACATGTCTTTTCTTTGTTCCTTACTTTATCATTGTAGTATTAATTTCTGTCCCTCTCCAGGGAACATCGTTTTTCAATCATAGATTGAAACACCTGTATTTTAGTATATCACAGATTTTGTCAAAAATCTTCCTTTTTTCATTACATTTATTGACTTATTGATTCGTAAATTTCGCAGATTTCACTTTTCATTCTTTGAACAATAGCTTCTATTTCTTCATAATCCTCCATCAGCACTTGATTCATTCTGACATATTGCCCATTATTGCTCGGTTGTACTTTAAGCCCTATATAGCCATTATATTTGTTCCATTTTCCACAGAATGCGATTATTTTCTGATATAATTCAGTTTCTTGCAAAAACACAGTCCGCTGAAGCAGATCTTTTAAAGCTATATCAAATTTGTCTGACAATATAAGATATTCTGTTTTTATACCTACAAAAGGATCTTCCAACAAAAAATCCAGAATTTTATACCTCAATATCAACTCTACAAAATCATGCCGAATTATGTCTAAACTGCTATAAGCAATATCAAATTGATCTTGGATTCCATCCGTATTGATAAACGGATAATAACGTTGCAGTATTCGTGCATCAGACTTCAAAAATGCACTGATCTCCTCCCAGTAGACTACTTCAACAGAAAACAAATTATGGCTTTGCCGATATTGATTTTTTTCGAGCACATACTTTTGAATCTCTCCATCCGTCTTAGCGCCAATCGCAATTATGAAATGAGAAATCTCCGGTTTAAACTCCTCTGCGCCCTGAATCCACTGATCTATCATCGAAATTGAAACAGACATATCTTGATAATTCTTACACTGAATTGCCACCACCCCATTGGAGCCTGTACTAACAACATCAACGCCATACTGTTTCTGCCCAGGTCGTGCAAATAAGCATGCCATTCCTGGATATATGCAATTACAGTAATCCCTCATCAATTGTTCAAACTCTCTCGCATCCTGAGGCGGTGTTAATTGAAATGAAGCTAATGACGGCACAATATCAACTCCTTTGTTTTACATTCGTCTATTGCTCAGCCTGTTTTTAAGTAAACGATGAAAAACTATCCATTGAAATTTTACACATTTTAGGCTGCCAGAATTAATACAGCAATTCCCACCAATCCTATAAAATCCACATACCATGCATTCTTAAAACACTTATATTTTTGAACAATAATTTTAGCATTGTATGTTATTTCATCCGCATAATCTATTTCTCTTTTTAAAAGTTCATCTTCCGTTTTCACTGTATCTTGATACTTTTTGTATAGAGCTATTAAATAACTTTCTTTCGAATACTTTGCAATGTCTTCATAAAAAAGCAAATTATCATTTTCTTTTATAACGCCTGTTTCTTCTTTACATTTTCCCTTATCAGGCTTAAACGATTTTAAAGCTATGATTGTTGATATTACTATTGCAAGATTCACACCATAAAATAATATGTTCTTACCAGCATTCTCTGTACTCCCCCATGTTACTGCTAACATTGCTATATTAAACGCCATCAATGCAGCGTTTTTTGCTTCTGCAAAATTTAACCAACTATTAACATTCGAAAATATTGTTTCCAACATCTCTACTATAGAATTATCATTCATCTGTATTTCCATACATCTCCTCCATTTTTGCAAATGCCAGCTTTAATGTGTTTTTAAAATCTTTAACAGTGTCTTCCTTAAAGGTATCAACTTCTTCTCTCGAAATCCAGCGCACTTCGGAATGTTTTTCATTTTCTTTAAAATCGCTTTTCTTATACGTTTCGACTACTTCAGCTAATGAAATGACTCCCTTATCTTTTCCTTGTTCACTTTCCACTTCATACAATGCCAACGGTATCGGCTGCTTATCTTCTCTTTCTTCATCACAAACAACTTTTATCTTAACCCCGAAATCATTATAATATTCCTGCTCAATCTGTTCATTTAAGGATCTTTCTAAAACCGCTTTTGCACACCCAAATTCCCACTTATCTGGGTATTTTTCTCTTTTACTTGATCGTTTCATTATTAATATTTTCTTCGTAGATTTATCATAGCATACCGCCACACAATGAAGTCTCAAGAAAAATTTGGGTTCTAACAAATTTCCTTTTGCCGTTTGTGTTGTCGGTGAATCTTCTATAATTTTATCCATTTTTACAAATTTATGTATCAAATTCTGATCAGACAAAATTTTATTTAATGCATTATAAACATTATAATACATCTCTTTTTTTAATACTGAATTTTCTCTGTTAGAAAAATACTCTTTTGTTAATTCATTTTCTTCTGTCTCATCATAAAAAAAACTGTCCTCAAACTGTATGTTTTCAGCATATTTGGGATCGTGATACCAAATAATAGGATATAATCTATTCTGCCAAATTCCTCTCAAAGTTTTGTATGTAATGATATGTATATTTTTCAAATAGTCTGTATCCTTTGCTAAGATGTACGCAAGTTCAAAACTTATAACCATTCTTCTATTTTCAGTCTCTTTTTTTATTCTGAATCCAGCATCAATGTCATTTCCCAGAAATTCAATAAGCCCATACCCTTCTCTTAATTTGTATCTTTCCAGCAAATTATCATATCGTTCTATTTGTTGTACATTTTCACCCACAATTGCAATCCATGCAGCTGCTTTTAGCGAAATAACATTTTGCATTTTCATTAAAAGCTTCTTATCATTATCGATTTCCAATTCATCAAAAAATTGACCATTTTTTAACTTAAGTACAAAAATATTAAGGATCTCAAATATTTTATCTGTATATACGAAAAAATCCTTGTTTTCTTTTATCGGGATTATGAAAACTATTTCATCCCCTAAAACTCTCCACATCTCTGCACCTGGCATAAGTTTCATTACGCTTGCTTGTATTTCTTTAAATAAAGAAATAATCACATTATACCATCCTGTGTAGTTGATTGTTTTATACAACGATGAATTTACGATATCAAACGAAAAGAATAGCTCAACTGTTCGTCGAGCTATTTCCATTTTTTTCGTTTCATTCAGTTCCTGTATTAATTCTCTATATCTGCTTAATCTCTGAGTTTGATCTACCATCTTAAATACCCCAAAAATTTTCCTCTATTCGCTGCCGCTTCTATCGATACGTTAAAATATTCTGCTATTTTAGATGTATCAACCATATTTCCCTCTGCCACTTTGTTTAATACAGCAAGATATTCTGTCGCCGGCATTAAAAAAGCTGCCGCAAACTCATTTGCTTGATATTCCTTTTCTGAATTTCCAATTCGATGATAAATATTATTCTCCTGTTTTTCCCACAATTCATTATTGGTTCGATAACCCATGTGAAGAAAAAGATGGCCTAATTCATGTGCTATTGTAAAACGTTCTCTTTTTTCATCTTGAAAAGGAGATACAATAATTTTAAATCCATTTCCTTCTTTCTCAACGGCACCATCAGAAAAAAAAGCTTCCTTCTGGATAGTACCACCTAGCTTTTCAACAATTTCATCAATATTTCCAATTGGTACAGATATATTGTACGCACTCAATACATCTTCCGCTAATGAATTAATCATTCTTCTAGTAGAATTATCCATTGTCACTTTTCCTTTCCTCTATAATGTCAATATATTATAACACAGTTTCTTTTATATATTCAATACCACTTATTCTTATATATAATTTTTTTACGACTATAGCATTTCCATAAATTAGTGCATATATCCACACGCATGGAACCACCCCTCACAATCCGTATGCCTTATCATTTCCAGAGCTTTTTTTACAGCTTCAGGCAGCTCAGAAGCGACACGTACTTTTTGTTTTCTAAGAATCGCTTTCATTTTTGACCACATTTTCTCTATTGGGTTCAGGTCTGGACTGTACGGTGGTAGATAAGCATAGTGAATTCCTGCTTTATCCAGATATGATCTGAATACCTATAAAGTAAGCGCAAAATATTGCTACGTTACTCATGAATTACGCTTGCACCAAAATGATAGATGCAAGCGTTTTACTCTATTTTAGTTTTGACAGTTCGTTTTCGCAGTCTCGCTCCATGGGGCAAGCTGTTCTAACTGGTCATCTGACATTTTATCGTCTGGCCGCTGTGATAAGAGATATGTCAGATATTTATAGGTATTCAGATCATTCGCTTTTGCCATCTCAACCATTGTATACACAATAGCACTAGCGGTGGCTCCTTTAGGACTGGCGCTGAACAGCCAGTTCTTCCGGCCAACAGTGAATGGTCTGATTGCATTCTCGCTAAGATTGTTGGATAAACTGCAATGACCGTCTTCCAGATAGGTCATCAGGGTGTCTTTCCGATTTTGGGCATAGTTTACCGCTTTCGCCAAACGGGTTCCCTTGTTTGGGCGCTGTTGATCCAGCCAATTCCAGAATGCCTCCAGTATCGGCTTCTCCTTTTCAAGACGAAATTGTTTTCTCTGCTCCGCAGTGTGATTTTTTGCTTTTGAGTACCGCTCACAATCAAACAGCCTGGAACAGAACTGTACTCCCTGCACTGCCGGAAGGCTGTAATCATACTCTTTCCCTTTCGGTATGGCATCTGTGAAGTAACGTCTCACATGTGCCCAGCAAGAGCAGCGTTTGATATCCGGCAGATTATTATAACCCTGATATCCATCCGTCTCCAGATATCCGCTGAACCCCTGTAGGAAAGATGCTGCATGGAACTTTGCCCTTGTCTCTGTGTAATGGTAGAGCAGGATCGGCGGAAGTCCATCTTCTCCACTGCGGAAGAGCCACATCCAGGAATCCGTTTCAGGATTACGCTCCGGCTCATTCAGTACCTGAACCCGGGTTTCATCTGCCATCAGATATTTACGCATCCGTAACTGACGGTGAAAATAATTATAAACATGACGGAGATAATTCTCGGCACAGTAAATGATCCAGTTAGCAAGCGTAGCCCGGCTTAATGGGACACCCAGTTGCTTCCAGTCCTCTTCCTGCCTGTTTAACGGCAGACCATTCTGGTACTTCTGGTGCATTGCCCATCCGACAACGGATTCCGATGCATAACTTTCCGGGATCAATGGTTCCTGAACAGGGGCTTTGACAAATGTCTGATCATCCGGATGTTCCTCTGATATGGCACACTCCGGGCATTTATAGGTTTCACGATAGATATTTACTACTTTTCCCTTGGCAGGGGTAAAACGAAATTCATGGCGGACGAATTCTTTCCCAATACATTCCATCTGCGTTCCGCAGGTTGGACAGTTTCGCTCCTCCTCCGGAAGAGAAATGATCTCGTCGCAGGAAGGAACATTTTTAAAGAGATCAGCATGTGTCCGTCTTGCTTTTCTCTTATGTTCCGGAACAGTGATGTCATCAGGAAGTTCCTGTTCCCATGTCGGATCTGCTTCCTGCTCGGCTTCATCAAAAAGATTCAACTGGCCATCGATATCTTTCCGTTTTTCACTGGAAGTACCAAAAAGTTTCTTCGTGAGATATTCAATCTGCTGACGAAGGTTTTCTTTTTCCAGCCGGTCTGCTTCCAATGTTTTTTGTAAAGACTGGATCAGTTCTGTCTGTGTGGAAATCGTCTTATTCAGTTGGTTGATCATGTCCTTGTACGCAAGGATTTTTGAATCTTTTGAATTGCCAGCCATATGTTTTCTGCTCCTTTTTCACTGCTCTTATTATACCATAAAAAGCAATGAAAAAGAAGCAGAAAACCCAGCATTTACAAGGGATTTCAGACATGATACAGGGTGAGAAGCCCCTCCGTTTACGCGATCATTCCGTAGGTTTGAATGCCTTGGGTTGTTCGATTTCAAGCCCGGACATGAGCCAGTCGAATTGCTGCCAGGTCAATTGTTTTACTTCCAGCTGATTTCTGGGCCAGCGAAACCTGCCCTGAACTTCCATACGTTTATACAGCAGCACAAATCCGTCAGATTCCCAGAGCAAAGCTTTGATCCTGTCACAACGTTTTCCACAGAAAAGATACAGGGCACTTCGCCTTGGATCCATATGGAGTTGATCCTCTACAATAGCACACAGCCCGTCAATGGATTTCCGCATATCCGTTCTGCCTGTTACGATATAGATTTCATCGGCGGCTGTGATATCCCCTAACATTCCAGCTCCTTCACAATTCGAAGCGTTTGAGCCAGAAGCTGAGGATCTGTTCCATTTGGTATTGTTAGATGAAAGCTGCCTACAGACAGCTTCATTGACTCTGCTACAGAAAAGTTATTCCTTTCCGTAGCTGCCGGAATTACATTTAATGGCTGTTCATAAGGAATCGGGTCAGTATCATGAAACTCCACTCTGACAACTTCCTGGCCTTCTGGTGCGCGATAGGTGCGTCCAGTTGACGCCGGCAAATCCACACAACCTTTCTGACGCAGTCTTTTTACCCAGTTGTAAAAAGTTCCTGGCTTGATATCATGTTCTACACACCATTGATGATCTGTCAATCCACTTTGACGGCATTCCATGATGAGACGGTATTGTTCTTCGGCAGGTATTCTTTTGCTTCTCATGAGCACACCTCCATAACTTGAATAGAGTAAAATGCTCGCATCTATCATTTCTAGCAAGAGAAAATAAAGTGAAATGCTTGCATTCTCTAATGATTATTATGGATTGATTTTTAGGGCAACACAATCCGTCGAATTATTTTGCACTTACCTTATTAAGGATGTTTTTTGAATAAAGGAAGTTTTTATTATTGTTATTCTTTATTAAATCATTTATGAATTTTTTGTCCTACTTTTTTGCATTTTTTTTGAAATATTCAGGGATATGAAAAAATAATATGAAACTTTATAATAAAAGTGTAAAAAAAATAAAGATGAAGGAGGAGCATATGGAAGAAAAAATTTTACACTTAAAGTCACCTCTTAAAGACAAAGCATATGGTGGACATATGATATATGATCGCTTTAAGCTTGGTGATGATCCTAACCGCAAGGTTGGAGAGTATTGGGCGATTAGTGCTCATGATAACGGATTAAGTATTATTAAAAATGGAGAATTTAAAGGGAAAAATCTAAAGGAAGTATTTGAAACTCACAAAGAATTATTTGCGAATAGTGAAGAAGAAAGATTTCCATTATTAGTAAAAATTAATGAACTGAATGGAGCAGCATCTGTTCAAGTGCATCCTGATGATGCTTATGCGAAAGCATATTGTAATGATTTAGGTAAAGCAGAATTTTGCTTATACCTTGATGTTGATGATAATGCACTACTTGTTAGAGGTCATACTGCCAAAACAAAAGATGAGTTTAGAAAAATGGCTAACAATGAGGAGTGGGATAAGCTTATTGTAAGGAAACCACTTAAGAGTGAAGATTTTGTATATACTCCTCCTGGAGTATTACATGGTGGAGAAGGTCATATATTAATGGCTGAGGTTCAACAAAGTAGTGATATCACTTATAGAGTATATGATTATGATAATGTGGATGCAGAGGGAAATCCAAGAGAAACTCATTTAGATAAGGCATTAGAAGTCATGGATGTACCACATAAAGAACCGCGAGTTGCTATTAAAGAAAAAACGTTAGGCAATAATAAAGTTATTCTTTATATTGATAATCAGTATTTTAAGATTAGTAGATATTTTATAAAAGATAATTTAAAAATTCAAAATGAGCAATATTCATTATGTTTAGTTCTATCAGGCAGTGGAAGTGTAAAAGTTTCTGATAAAGAAGATTCTATTAAAATGGGCGATGCATTTATTGTTACTTCAAGTAGTAGTGATTTTGAAATTAAAGGTAAAGTAGAAGTTTTAATAAGCGAACCACCAACAAGGAGGAAATGATGATGTTTGATCAAAAATTAATTTTTACAGGAGAGAAATTTTCGATAAAGGATGAAGTGATTCAATATTTGGCTAATAAAGCTCAAGAAGTTGGAAAACTTGATTCTTGCGAGAGTTATATAGCTGCTGTAAAGAAAAGAGAACAAGAATTTTCTACTGCAATTGGATATGGAGTCGCTATTCCTCATGGAAGTGACAGTGCTGTTAAGGAGTCTTTTGTTGCAGTAATGACTTTATCAGAATCAATGTTATGGGATAATAATGAGGTTAATATGATTTTTATGATTGGAGTTTCTCCTTTGAATCGTACTACTGATCATTTAAAAATATTATCACACTTGGCACGTGATTTAATGCATGATGATTTTAGAAATGAAGTTTTAAAAGCTAAAGATAGTGAAGAATTGTTTAATATATTAAAAAAAAGAGAGGAGGATTTATAGAATGAAAATTGTAGGAATATCAATTTGTTCAACAGGAATAGCTCATACGTATATGGCTGCTGAAGCATTGGTCAGTGTAGCAAAACAAAGGGGTCATGAAATTAAAATTGAAACCCAAGGGGCCATGGGATTTGAAAATGAAGTTGATATGGATGATGTAGAGAGCGCAGATGTTGTTTTATTGGCTACAGGGTGTGTTGCTGAAGGGTTAGACAGATTTGAAGGGAAATCTATTGTTGAGGTGGATGTCGCTGATGCGATTAAAAATCCTTTAGCAGCAATTCTAAAATGTGAAGAAATTATTAAATAATGAAAGGGGGAAAAGAAAAATGAAGATTGACTTTAAAAAGATAAAAAACAACTTAATGACAGGTATTTCTTATATGATTCCATTAACTGTTATTGGAGGTATTTGTTATGCTGGTGCTATTGCCCTAGGAGGTACAGCTGTTGAAGGTCAAGGAATGGTTGTTACAAATGAAATATTATTACATCTTCAAGAAATAGGTAGTGCAGGATTATTCTTGATGATTCCTATTTTATGTGGATATATTGCTTATGCAGTTGCAGGGAAGCCTGCATTAGCTCCAGGATTTGTAGTTGGTTATTTATGTAATACTGAAATTACAATTGGTGGTAATGCTGTTAAAACAGGATTTATTGGAGCATTGATTTTAGGATTTATTATGGGATACTTAGTAAAGGCTATGAAAAAAATAAAGTGGCCAAAGATGGTATTGCCAGTTGTACCGATTTTGGTTATTCCGGTTGTAACATCTATTCTTGTTGGTTTATGTTATATCTATATTTTTGCAAACCCAATTGGCATTGGGATGAATGCTTTGAATAGTTTCCTATTTAGTTTATCATCATCTAGTAAAATAGTTGTGGGAATCATTATTGGGGCAATGGTTACGTTTGACATGGGTGGTCCTATTAATAAAACAGCATGTACATTCTCTATTGCAATGATGGCAGAAGGTCATTATGAATTCTTTGGAATTTGTGCTGTTGGTATTTGTACAGCTCCTTTAGGATTAGGTTTAGCAACACTATTAGCACCAAATAAATATACGAAAGCAGAAAAAGATGCAGGAAAAGCATCATTATTTATGGGTCTAATTGGTATTTCAGAAGGAGCAATTCCTCTAGCTGTAGCAGATCCAAAAAACTGTATTCCAGCAAATATGATTGGTGGAGCTATTGGTGGAATTATTGCAGCATATGTTGGAGTGCTTGATTTTGCACCACATGGTGGTCCAATTGTTCTTCCAATTATTGAAGGGAAAATAGCTTATATCATTGCAATTATTGTAGGAACATTAGTAACTGCTCTTGTTGCAAACTTATTAAAGAAACCATTAGATGATGCAGAAATAGCTATTGAAAAACAAAAGGTTGCAGCTGAATTAAAATAAAAATGAGTTAATAGAGGATAAAAAAATGAAATTACAAGTGGCTTTAGATACATTATCATTAGAAGAGTGTATTCAATTATTGGATGAAATTAAGGATTCTATAGAAGTTATTGAAGT
>OHYD01000653.1_pt1 | contig 17695 bp, 15 predicted proteins | sample 1580191 | NCBI WGS metagenome assembly OHYD01 (sample SAMEA3882510, study PRJEB24775) | human gut metagenome | biome: human-associated habitat; feature: intestine environment; material: feces | place: Netherlands | collected 2009/2010 | reverse complement strand
GCAATGTAATCGACGGTGCCTTCTTCCAGGGTGGAACCAACAGCAGCGCGGATGGTGCCCACAACACCGGGGCTGAGCAGCTGCTGCATCATCAAAAAGCTGACCAGACCAGCCAGACCAGCGGTGCCGTCATGGTCGTCTGCCAGGCCGACAGCTGCGCCGATGGCGAACAGCCAAGCCATGTTATCGATCAGAGCGCCGCCTGCCTTGACCAGCAGGAAGCCGACCGTGTAAGCAGCACCGGTAGTAGGACCTTCAGCACCCATAACGGCGGGAGCCAGAGCGTAGCCAATACCCATCAGAATACCACAGACGGGCAGCGCGGCAACGGGCAGCATCAACGCCTTGCCGAGCTTTTGCAGCCATTTCATCATAAGATACATTCCTCCTAATACGGACGTATTTTGCCGGGGTGAAGCTAATGCCCCCGGTGGGGATTGCAAAACCGCTCTGGTTAGCAAAATTCCCGTTCATGCAGTGGTAAATAGGAACATTGTTTGCGGTGTAACAATCTGTTAAATCTATTTTAACATATTTTCAATAAATTGCAAATGTATTTTGTCAAAATAGCACAATGCCGAAAAAACAAAGGTGACTTTGGTTATATTGCTAAAAATATAACGCATTTTGACCGAAACTTGAAAGAAAGACAGGTGCCCCGGCGCTTTAACGAAACAAAGAGATAGATAAAGATAACATAAAGTGAGCGTTTTTTGCTAAAATATTGCAACAAAAATACATTTGAAAAAACTGTACAAAAACGCATTTCTGTAATAGTTAGCAGCTGAAACGGGCAGCTGCTGGTGCAGGGCAAAAAACGTGCGGTGCGGCTGGCGAGCGGGGCGGAAAATGTGATGTCTGCCATGGTAAAACTTTTGTGCAGCAGGTACGGGCAAATCAAGAAAAAAGGAAATAAAAAATCCTGGGACGCCGTAAAAACGGCACCCCAAGCAAACGGAGTTGAAAATGGCAAAATCAGTTGTTGGCGCTGAACAGCTGGGGCGCAGCCTTGTACAGCAGCACCACGGCAATGGTGGTCATAATACCTTCCGGCAGCATGTAGGAGCCGTTGTAAGTCAGGCTGTAGATCCACGCGGGCAGACCATCGCTCAGGTTGCCCCAGATCAGCACGCCGGACAAAAAGCTGCACAGGAAACGCAGCACGCACACGGCGGCGGAGCCCACGGCCACGCCGACCAGCTTGTTTTTGAACGGCTTGGCAAACACGCAGGCAAGCCCCAGAAAGGAGAAGGCCAGCACATAATCCAGCAGGATCATGCCCACCAAAGGCAGCAGGCCGGGTGCCGGGGGCGCATAAAAGCCCAGCAGCATCTGCAGCAGGCTGTTCACAAAGCCGGTGAACAGGCCCCACTTGACCCCGTGGCGGAAGGATACCAGAATGAACGGCACCATGCTGAACAGCGTGATGGAGCCGCCGTTGGGCAGCTCATAGATTTTGATGTTGGCCAGGATGGTGCCCAGCGCAATCATCAGGGCGCATTCTACCATAATGCGCGTTTTGGTGTAAGAGGATGACATATACATACCACTCCTGAAAAATAGTACATAAAAACAAGAAAAGCGCCCGCAGGTACAGCGGGCGCCGAAAGCGTTGTGAGCAGTATATAACCACAGCAAAACTTCCTACGCCGGCATTACCCGGATCAGGTATAGGGTGCTCAAAACACAGTTGCTTTGATCTCAGCCGGAGATGCCCCCCAGCGCCCCTGTTCTTATGTCCGGTTCCCAGTATAGCAGGAAATGCCGGTTTGTCAAGGCGGAAAACTACTCGATCTGCCAAATTCCGCCGCTTAACGGTGCAAGGTCCAGCGCCAGCCATCCGTTGGCAATGGGGCGGGGAGCATGATCCCCCCAGCCCGCGGCAAACAGCGGCAGGGCACAGCTGCCCCAGCCCGGCTTTAGCCCAAACCCCTGTACGGCCTGTGTGCCGGTGTTCAGGGCGCACAAAAGTGTTTCACAGCCGGCCTGCAACGTAAAGCCCAGCACGCCGGTGCTTGCATCCTGCGCGGTCCAGGCAAAGCTTTGGGGCGCATACAGCGCCGGGTGTGCCAGGCAGAAAGCATTCAGCGCCTTACTGTAATCAGCCAGGGCGCGGTGCCCGGCGTCCGCCAGCATAGCCCAGTTCGGCTCCCGGCCATCGGTAAAGGCATCCGGCTGGCCGAACTCCACCCCCGCAAACAGCAGGCTTTTGCCGGGGCGGGCGGCCTGTAATAACAGCAGCAGCCGCATCTGGGCCAGCTTTTCTTCTACATTGCCATACAGGCGGGTGAAAATGCTGGCGGGGTGGTTTTCATCGTGGCTCAGCGCGTTGATGCCCTGCACCGCGCCAAAGGGGCCAAAGCTGCCGCACAACTGCCGGAACAGAGCGCTGCGCCCGCCGAACGGCGCGGCAAAATAGGCCAGCGTATCCTGTGTCCAGCCGATCTCCCACACATAGTCAAAGCCCAGCCCGCCGCTGGCGGTATCGGAGATGGCGTTCATGGAACCGGCGCTGTCCTCTGCCACCAGCATGCAGCCGGGGAACCGCGCGTGCAGCCCGGCTGTCAGCGTTTTGAAAAACTCTGCTGCCTGCCAGTCGTTGGGGCAGTGGTACAGCGCGTTGCCGATGGCATCCACCCGCAGGCCGTCGCACCGGCACACCTGCAGCCAGAACGCCGCCGAACTGAGCAGAAAGCTGCGCACCGGTGGGCTGGCCAGATCAAAGTTCAGGCTGCCCCAGTCGCTGGGGCCGGATTCAAATAAAGGCGCACCGTCAAAACAGGCCAGGCGGTCGGCATCCGGCGCAAAATGGACCGGCACAAAATCCATCAGCACGGCAATGCCTGCGGCGTGCAGGGCATCCACCAGCGCGGCAAATGCTGTGCAGACACGCTGGCAGAATTCCGCCTTGCTTTCCCCACCCGGGCAGCGGCCTTCGCAGCCGGTTTCCACCCAGGCACGGTACTGGGGGTCGTGCTCCATCTCCCGGTAATTGCGGCCCTCAAACACGCCAAAGTCCATCTCTTTCAGCCCATCCGCCACAACCAGCTCCGCATCGGGGAAAAGCACTTCCGCCGTCTGCCGGGTGCGCTGCAAGGAAGTAATCATGACCGTTTTGGGGGCAAAATCCGCCCGGCGCAGCTGGGCAAGGCCCTGGGGGCACAGCGGTACATCCCGCCTGCCCTGGTAACGCTTTTCCAGGTTTTCCTGCGTTAAGCCGTGGCGCAGCAGGTAGATCAGCATGGCGGCAGCTCCCCTTTCAGCACGGTGGGCAGGCCGCAGAACATCTGCACCACACAGTCGGCCCGCTCAGCCAGCAGGCAGGCAAGGCGGCCGGCGGCTTCCCGCGCGGCGCGCTGGACGGGGTCAATGGGCACCACGCCGCCGCCAACCTCGGTGGCCGTTACTACGTCATATTGGGCAAGCTCGTCCGCAAGGGCGGGCAGGCTTTCGGCATTGGCGGCAAGGGTCTGCACCTCGTAAATCTGCCGCCCGCCAAAGGGTTTGGCAAAGGTACGCTTGCCGCTGTACAGCGGGCCGGTAATAAACAGCATGTTACAAAAACCCCTTCCACTGGCAAAACACAAGGGCCGCCAGCATATACAGTTCCGCTTTTTGCAAAAACCACCCGGCCAGGTCCCCGGTAATACCGCCAAACTGCTTGATCGCCACACGGTGGTAGCGCCACAGGACAAACCCTGCCACCAGCGCCAGCACGCCGCCGCCCAGGGCAAAAAGTGCCACTGCCAGCACAATGCTAAGGCATCCCAGCACCCGGCGCACCGTGGTGCGGTCCGCCGCCGTGGCAAATGTGTGCGCAAGGCCGGTATTTTTGGCCAGGGGAAAGGCCGCCACTGCGTAACCGGAGCAGGCACGCTCCAGCACCAGCGCCAGCAGCCAGACAGCCCCCACCTGCGGGGTAAACTGCACGCAGCAGCACAGCGCAAAGTAGGCCACAAAGTAGCTGCACAGCCGGATCACGGCGAACGCGCCGCAGTGCGGGTCCTTGAGAATATCGAGCTTTTTCTGGGTATCGCCATAGCTGCAAAGGGCGTCACAGGTATCGGCGTAACCATCCAGATGGATGCCGCCCGTGACCCAGATGGGAATCAGGCAAAAGCCCGCCGCGCGCACCATGGCGGGCAGCGGCAGGCTGGCGCACACGCACCACAGCACGCCGCACAGCACCCCCACCAGCGGGAAGGCACAGAGCGAATACCGCATGTTTTTCTCGTTCCAGTCAAACTGCGGCACCGGCACAGCCGAGAACATGGCAAATGCCACGGCGATCGTCTGCAAAACTGTCATGGGCGTTCCCCTCCTTTGTAGTACACCGGCAGGCCGCACACCACGCGGCAGACGGCGTCGGCTTTGGCGGCAACGGCATTGTTGACCATGGCAAGGGCCTGCAAATAAAGGTCTGTCTCCCCGGCATAGTCCGCCCCGCCACTGAATACCTCGTTGCTGACGATGATAAGATGGTTGCATTGTGCGGCGATTGCCTCGATCCCCGCCAGCATTTTTTCCGCCGCCTGCTTGGGCGGCAGGCAGCTGCCGTCGGGACGGTACAGCTCATTGGCGGCCAGGTTGCCCAAATCTTCCAGCAGGGCGGTGCCCTGCTGCGGCAGGCGGACAAGATGCAGGTTTTGGGGGCATTCCACGGTAGCAAACTGTTTTTGTGCCCGCATGGCGCGGTGTTTGGCCACCCGCGCGGCGCACTCGGCGTCCCACACCTGCATGGTGGCAAGGTAATAGCGCGGGCCGCCGCTCTGCACGGCAAGGTGCTCCGCATAGGCGCTTTTGCCGCTGGCTGCGCCGCCGATAACCAGCGTCAGCATTGTGGGGTGTACGGCGCAATGCCGCCCTCCGCAAAGGAATAGCAGCCGCAGTAGACGGCCAGAGCCATATCCCACAGCGGGATGGAAGCCACCGCGCCGGTGCCCTCGCCCAGATGCAGGTTGGCGGTGATGAGCGGCGCTTTGCCCAAAGCATCCAGCACCATATGGGCGGCAGGCTCCGCCGAAACATGGCTGGCAAACACCGCCTTGGCCGCTGCGGGGCAGAGCCGCACCGCGCACAGCGCCGCCACGCTGCTGATAAAGCCATCCATCAAAATGGGCACACCCTCCAGCGCGCCGCCCAAAAACACGCCGCACAGCCCGGCAATATCAAACCCGCCCAGCTTGGCCAGCACATCCAGCGGATCAGCGGGATTGGGCTGGTTGCGGGCAATGCCGCGCCGGATCGCATCAATCTTGCGGGCAAGCCCTGCATCTGAAAGCCCGGCCCCGCGTCCGGTCATGCTCTGCACGGGGGCACCCAGCAGCACGCTTGCCATGGCGCTGGAGGTTGTGGTGTTGCCAATGCCCATCTCGCCGGTAGCCACCAGCCCGTAGCCCTCGGCGGCAAGCTGCCGGGTCAGGGCGATGCCCCGGCCAATGGCCTCCACTGCCTCGGCGCGGGTCATGGCAGGGCCTTTGGTAAAGTCCGCAGTCCCGGCGGCAATGCGGCAGTCCCGCACGCCGGGTACGGGCGCACCGGCAATGCCCAAATCCACCGGCAGCACATCGCAGTGCGCCGCCTGTGCCATCCTGCATACGCTGGTGCGCCGCGCGGCAAGGTTTTGCAGCACCGCGCGGGTCACGCTGGCGTCGGTTTGGCTCACGCCCTGGGCCACCACGCCGTTATCGGCGCACAGCACCAGCACGGCACGGTTGGCAAGATCCGGCGTCTCTGTCCCCATCAGGGCGGCGGCATCCTCCACCATCGTTTCCAGCCGGCCCAGACCGCCCAGGGGTTTGGCAAGTGCGGCCCAGTGGGCGTGCGCGGCGGCACGGGCGGCTTTATTAGGCGGCGTCACCGTTTTTAATAAGGTTTTCAGTTCGTTTTCGGTCATGGTTCTTCCTTTATATAGCGGCAGGCCGCGGTCACAAAGCGTTGCGGCAAGGGTGTGCCCGACCAGTACAGGTGCGGAAATCCCGCATACAAATGTGCGTTGGCGAAGCCGCAGGCCCAGCTGCGACCGTTGGTTTTGACAGCGGTAAAGTCAGTGCCGTTGGCGGTCGAATCCCAGTGGTGGAACTCGTGGATCGGCAGGGTCTCCCCTGCCGCAAACAACATGCTGTCGGCGTTGGCAGTCAGTGCGGCATAGCCGAACCGCACCAGGCGGCCAATTTTTACGCCTTGCCCGGGCAGAACACCCGCCATGGGGTAGGTTTTGCCGTCCGCGCCCTCCAGCGTTTGGCCCAGGTAGAGGAACCCGCCGCACTCGGCCACCGTGGGCAGGCCGCTTTCCACAGCCGTTTTTACGGCGCTGCGCATGGCGGTGTTGGCTGCCAGCTGGGCAGCATACAGTTCCGGGTAGCCGCCCGGCAGGTACAGGCCGCCGATATTGGGGGGCAGTGCCGTATCCTCCAGGGGGCTGAAAAAGCACAGCTCCGCGCCTTTTTCCTGCAAAGCTTCCAGTGTTTCGGCGTAAGTAAAGCAGAACGCGGCATCCCGCGCCACAGCAATACGCACGTTAGCCAGGGGCACGTTGCGCGGGGCCGCGGCAGGCGCGGGGCAATCAAACAAGGCGGCAAAGCGCGGCCAATCGATGGTTTTCTGTGCAGCATCCGACAAAATTTTTATTTTATTCTGCAGGTCTGCAATCTCCCCTGCGGTTTTCAACCCCAGGTGGCGGCTCTCGATGGCAGCCTCCGGCAGCGGCGGCAGGTAACCTACCACCGGCAGGCTGGTCTCCTTTTCTAACATCGGGGCCAGCAGTTTGTACAAAGTTTCGCTGCAATCATTGAGCAGTATGCCCGCCAGATGATGCGGTGTACGGAACGCCATGAGCCCCCGCAGCTCGGCCGCCAGGGTCAGGCTAGCACCCTTGGGCCGCACCACCAGCAGCACCGGCAGGCCCAGCGTGTCTGCCAGATGCCAAGCACTGGCGGTGGCACTGATGCCGCCCAGGCCGTCGTAATAGCCCATAGCGCCTTCCACCACCGCCGCGCCATGGCCTGCCGCGTTTTGGGCGTACAGGCGGCGCACCGTAGCCGGGGTGGAGAAAAACAGGTCAAGGTTATGGCTTTCCACGCCCAGCACGGCGCGGTGGAACATCGGGTCAATATAATCTGGCCCAGATTTAAAGGCACAGGGATACTCCCCCCGCGCCTGCAGCGCCGCCAACAGGGCGCAGGCGGCGGTCGTTTTACCGCTGCCGGAGCGCGGCGCCGCCAAAACCAGCTGCAGCATGTTACTCCCTCACAATTAAAAAAACCGGGTTGTTGGCCATCAGCAGGTGCAGGCTGCCCGCCGCTTTGCTGCGGCTGACGGCGATCTGCGTGACCTGGGCAGACAAACCGTGGGCCGCCAGTGCAGCGATGGCCTGCTGCAAAGTTTCCAGTGCAATGGCGCTGATGCAAAGCCGCACGGCCGGGTTGGCGGCCAGCGCTGCATCCATAATGGCCGCCAGATTGCCCTTGCTGCCGCCGATGAAAACAGCATCCGGGGCGGGCCAATTTACCAGCACTTCGGGGGCCTTACCTGCGGTCAGGTGCAGGTTTTCGGCATGGAATTTAGCGCGGTTCCGGCGGATCAGCTCGCAGGCATCGGCATCACACTCAGCGGCGTAGACCTGGCCCGCAGGGGCGGCCAGCGCCATCTCCACGCTGACACTGCCGGTGCCCGCGCCCACGTCCCACAAGATGTCGCCGGGACGCACGGCCAGTTTGGCCAGTACGGCGGCGCGGACCTCCTGCTTGGTCATCGGCGTTTTGCCGCGGATGAAGGCTTCGTCCGGCAGGCCGGGTACGCGGCGCTGCAAGGCAGGGCAAGGCTCCACCAACAGCACACTTAAAGCCGCAAACTCCTGCCGGGCAAGTTCCTGCGCCATGCCGCGCACAAGGCGCTGGGCAGCGGTGCCCAGGTTTTCCCCCACCGTTGCCTGCACGTTCCCGCAGCTGCTTTGCGTTAGTTTTTCGCAAAGGGTGGCGGGTGTCTCGCTGCCGCCGGTCAGGAAAAAGGTCGGTGTATCGGCACTGCACGCCAGGGCCGGGGTGCAGGCACAGCCGTGGGCGCTGACCAGCTTCCAATCCTGCCAGGGGCGGCCCAGCGCGGCGGCCAGCAGCTGCACGCTGGAAAGTCCCGGGCAGACCATGTAGGGCAGGCCAGCCGCATCCAGCGCACGGCACAAGGCCGATGCGCCGGAGTAAAAGCCGGTGTCACCGCTATAGGCCACGGCCACGTGGGCGGCTTCGGTCGTTCGCAGCAGTGCGCAGATCTCCTCGATCCTATAAAGCGGCGCACGGTTCCCGGTGCAGCCATCGGGCAGGCTTTCCAATAGGCGGCGGGCACCGATAATAAGCTCCGCTTCCCGCAGGGCGTTTAGCCCCTGCATCGTCAGGCTGCCAGGGGTGCCGCTGCCCATGCCGACCAATGTGATTTTCATAAAAGCTCCCTGCATCGTTGCAAAATCGTTTCGGCGGTCTCGCCCTGTTCCTCGGGGCGGCGCAGCACGATCAGCTGTACACCGCACTGGGCGGCGGCCTGCGCCTTCTCTGCAAAGCCGCCCGCCGCGCCGCCATCCTTGGTGACCATATAGGCAATATGGAATTGGTGCATGACCGCCACATTCAATTCACGGGTAAACGGCCCCTGCATAGCAATAATGTTGCGGTGTGGGATGCCCGCTGTCTCGCAGGCGGTAATACCCGCCAGCGTAGGCAGCACGCGGGGATAAAGCCGTGCGGGGTCCAGAGGTGCAAAGGCGGGCAGTTCCTTAGCACCGGTTGCCAGCAGGATATTGCCCGATTTGCCCGCCAGGTACGCCGCGGCCCGGGCGGCGGTTTGCAGCACCACACTGCCTGCAGGCAGGTCACTGGCGGGGCGCAGCAGGCGGTGATATTCCACACCCACTGCCGCAGCCGCCGCGCAGATGTTGCGGGTAGCCTCGGTGGCATAGGGGTGGGTGGCATCTACGCAGAGGGCCGCGCCCTGCAAAAGTGCCGCCATGGCATCGGCATCCAGGCGGCCAGTGCACACTGTGATGCCGGGGGTACGCCCCTGCTCTTCAGCCCCTAACTCTGTTGCTACACAGACCGTAGCTTCTATCCCAAGGGCGGCCACGGCGCGGGAAAGCTCCCGTCCCTCGGTCGTGCCGCTGAAAATGACTACCTTCATACGCCGCGATACCCCCTGGGTGTGACCATTTTGCCGCCCAGCGCCCGGGTGGCCGCGTTGCCGATGTACACGGTGGTGAACATGTCCACCGCCGTGTTTTCCAGCTCGGCCAGCGTCAGCAGGCTAGCAGCCTGCCCCTCGCGGCCAATGTTGCGCACGATGCCGCAGATTGTCTGCGGTGCCTTGCCGTTTTGCAGTAAGATCCGCACGGCCTTTTGCAGATAATCTGCCCGGCCCTTGGAGGACGGGTTGTACAGTGCCGCACAGAAGTCCCCCATCGCCGCGCAGGCCAGCCGATTTTCGATGACGGTCCAGGGCGTGAGCCGATCCGAAAGGGAGATCACACAGAAATCGTGCGCCAATGGAGCGCCCAGCACCGCGCCGCCGCTTAAGGCCGCCGTCAGGCCGGGTACGATCTCCACTGTCACGCTTGGGTAGCCCTGTGCCAGTTCCAGCAGCGGGCTGGCCATGCCGTACACGCCCGCATCGCCGGAGCAAACCAACGCTACCGTCTTGCCGCTTTGCGCAGTCTCCAGCGCCCAGCGGCAGCGGTCGATTTCCTTCGTCATGCCGGTGGTATACACTTCTTTGTCCGGGTACAGGGGGCGCACCAGGTCGATATAGACCGTGTAGCCGCACAGCACGTCGGCGGCCTGTAAGGCGGTTTGCGCCTGGGCAGTCAGGTAGCGGGCGTCGCCGGGGCCAAGGCCCACCACGTACAACATTGCGTCAGCCATCGTTCCATCTCCAATCCGGGGTAAAGGGGCGTAGTGCCACGGCAAAAGTTACACCGTTCCGCGCCCATTTGTGCGCCCACACGGGGCCGCCTGCGGCCAGCACAGCGGCGCGCTCGCAGACGTTATCCACGCCGGTGATGCTTTGCACAAAGTCTGAATGAGCGAACTGCCCCGGCGCGGCGCGCAGTTCGTCGGCGGTATAAAAAGTAACGGGCCAGCCCTGCTTTTGGCCGAATTCTGCCAGGCCAAGTTCATCCTTTTTTAAGTCAATGCTGGCCGCGGCGGCAATGCTTTGCGGGGCCAGTTTCGTTTCGGCGCAAAAGGCAGCAAATGCGTACGCCAGCTTGTCGGCAGGTGTACCCCGCTTGCAGCCGATGCCCAATACAGCAATACGCGGGATAATGTGCAGGGCGTTGGGCGTCATCGTCGGGGTTATCGTCAGGGCAAAACTTGCCTGTACGGCATCACCAGCCGGTTCCACACCGGCAGGCGGTGTGCCCTGTATCGGCCAACCACTGGCAAAACGCACGGTACGGCCCGCCAGCAGGGCGCCACTTACCTTTTTGATGCGCGCCGGCTCGGCCACAAGGCAGTGCTGGTGCTTGGCCCACTCATCCACGGCAAACACACCGTTGGCGTCGGTGGCGGTGGTGATGACCGGCACCGCGTCGCATGCTTTCGCCAGCCGACGGGCCAGATCGTTGGCACCGCCCAGATGGCCGGAGAGCAGCGGGATCGCAAAGCGGCCGCACTCATCCAGCACTACAACGGCGGGGTCGGTGGCCTTGCTGCGGCAGTGAGGCGCGATGGCTCGCACGGCAATGCCGACAGCCCCCACAAAAACAAGCGCGTCACTTTGTGCAAACTGCGCAGCAGTCCAATTGGCAAGGGTCACGCCGTTTTCGCCGCAGCGGGCCACAGCACCGGGCTGGGCCGCCGCAAGCTTCCGGGCCAGCGCCAGCCCCTTGCTGGTAAAGGCAAGATACGCGCAGGTCATTGCGGCGCTCCTTTGCGGTATTCGGTGGTAAAAGTGGGGTCATAAAGCTTGCTGCGGTCGTACTGCGCGGCCAGGAAGTCCCCCACCACGATCAGCGCGGTTTTGGTAATGCCTGCCGCGCGGGTACTGGCGGCCAAGGTGCCCACGGTGCAGTGCACGGTCTTTTGCTCCGGCCAGGTGGCTTTGTAAACCACGGCGGCGGGGGTCGCCTCAGTGTAAGCCCCCTGCAAAAGCGCGGTCTGCACTTTGTCCACCAGACCAATGGACAGGAAAATGACCATAGTGGCCCCATGCACGGCCAGGCTGGCCAGGCGCTCGCCCTCGGGCACCGGGGTGCGGCCCTCCATGCGGGTGATGATGACCGTCTGGCTCACGCCGGGCAAGGTATATTCGGCGTTCAGGGCCGCGGCTGCCCCGCAAAAACTGGACACGCCGGGGGTGTCATCGTAGGGGATGCCGTCGGCGTCCAGAGCGTCCATCTGCTCCCGGATGGCACCATACAGGCAAGGGTCGCCCGTGTGCAGGCGCACCGTGATTTTGTGCGCTGCTTCGTTTTTGCGCATCACGGCCAGCACCTGCTCCAGCGTCATTTCGGCGCTGTTGTAGATGGTGCAATCCGCCTTGGCCAGCCCCAGCAGGGCCGGGTTGACCAGGCTGCCCGCGTAGATGATGCAATCCGCCGTCTGCAGCAGAGCCGCGCCGCGCTGAGTGATAAGATCTGGTGCGCCGGGGCCCGCCCCCACAAAATGTACCATGTCAGTTTCCTTTCCAGCTTTGCAGCAGTTTTTCGGCCTGTTGGGTCTGGCCCAGCGGGCCGCTTTGGTTGGAGAAAAGCACCGCCCCTACCGTGAAGGCTTCCGCCGCGCGGCGGTCCAGATGCAGTTGGATGGCCTGCAGCAGGCTTGCCATTACGGTTTTTTTCAGGTTGGCAGCGGTTAAAATATCCAGGCATGCGTCTGTGGTAGCGGCATCCATCAGGGCGCGGCAGGTTGCCGTATCCGCCCCACAGAGTGCCGCATGGGTACAGAACAGCTCGGTGCGGCAATCGGCCTGCTTGGAGTGGGTGTTCATGATTCCGCCCGCCAGCTTGACCAGCTTGCCCACATGGCCGACAAGGAGGACTTCCGCAAAATGTTCTGCTGCGGCCATATCCAACGCTTCCCCAATGAAATTGGAGACTTTTACAATAGGGATCTCATGCAGTTCCGGGTAGTTTTGGGCCAGGTAATCCAGCCCATAGTTGCCGGGGGCCAGAATCAGGCGGCGGCTGTGCAGGGCGGCCTGGTGGATTTCCAGCTGCAACGAATCCAGCAGCGCCTGCTGGCTCATCGGCTCCACAATGCCGCTGGTGCCCAGCACCGACAGGCCGCCTTCGACCCCCAGGCGCGGGTTAAAGGTGCGCTTAGCGGCCTGTTCGCCGCCCTCGATGCGGATGATCACCGAGAAGCCGCCGCTGTAACCGGCGGTCTCGGCTTCTTTTAATAATGCTTCGGTAATCATCTGGCGCGGCACGTGGTTGATGGCTGCTGCGCCTACAGGCTGGTCCAGGCCGGGTTTGGTCACACGGCCCACGCCTGCGCCGCCGTCGATGGTGACGGTATGCGGAGCATCAGGCAGAAGCGTAACCTCGGCAACGACCGGCAGGCCGGTGGTGGCATCAATGTCATCTCCGCCATCCTTTACAATGGCGCACTCCGCGCCGGTTGCCGTGCGGCGGCAGAATTGGGGTGCAACCTCGACTACGATGCCCTTGGGGGTACGCAGGCCGACGCTTTCTGGCGTGTGGCCGGTCAGCAGCAGACGGGCCGCCCCCGCCGCCCCCAGCGCTGCGCAGGTGCCGGTGGTGTAGCCGCAGCGCAGCAGTTTTTGCCCGCTGCGGATGTAATGCTCAAATTTTTGTTTAGTCTTTTCGCCAAACAGGGCAGTGTACTGCTCGTCCGAAAGGTCGAACAGGTGGCAGATATTTTCCCTTGCGAACGCCTCTTTGGGCGTAAGCACACTGGAAACACCCTGTGGCGAAACGCAGACGACCGCGTCGGCCAGCTTTTGGGCCAGTTCCAGCTCATGCAGGGTCACGATGATGGCCACATTCTTCTCGTGGGCCAGCGTTTGCAAAACAGCCATCAGCTCAGCCTTGCCTTTTACATCCAAAAAAGACGTAGGCTCGTCCAGCAGCAAGATCTCCGGCTGCTGGCAGACCGCCCGGGCCAGCAATACGCGCTGGCGCTGACCGTCGCTGATTTTTGTGAAATCCCGCGCGGCCAGTTCGTCTGCCTGCACCAGATGCAGGGCGTCACGCACCTGCTGCTTATCCTCATCCGAGAGGATGCCCAGTCGCCCGGTGTAGGGGTAGCGGCCGGCGGCGGCCACGTCAAAGCAGGTGGTCAGCTCGGTGCGGGCCGTGTGGGGCAGCATCAGTGCCAGCTTGCGGGCGCGTGCATTGGGGGTGTAGGTGGTCAGCGTTTTTCCGTCCAGCAATACCGCGCCGTTCTGGGCCGCCAGCTGCCCGGCCAGCGTTTTTAATAAGGTGGATTTGCCCGCGCCGTTGGGGCCGATGAAGGCCAAAATCCTGCCGCACTCGGCCTGCAGAGAGATGTCCCGTAGCAGCGGGGCACCGTAGCCGATGGCAAGGCTTTGGGTCTCGCAGTAGCTCATGTTGTCCCCTCCCCGCTGTGGCGGCGCACCAGCAGCCAGATGACCACCGGCGCGCCAAATACCGCCGTGACCGAACTGATGGACAGCTCCGTCGGCGCAAACAGGCTGCGAGCGATCAGGTCACACAGCAGGCAGAACGATGCCCCGCCCAAGGCGCAGCCCGGCAGCACATGCAGCGGCTTGGCGCTGCCTAACGCCTGCTTGACCAGGTGCGGCACCGCAATGCCAACGAAAGAGATTGGCCCGGCAAATGCTGTGACACAGGCCGCCAGCAGGCTGGACAGCAGCACTAGCAACACCGAAAAGCTGCGCACCGAAACACCCACGCTGGCGGCGTAGGATTCACCCATCTGGTAGGCGGCCATGGGCTTGGACAGTAAAAACGCCGCCGCCAGGCAGGGCAGCGTAATGGCGGCCGCCGTGCCCACATTGCCCCAGGTCATGCCGGAGAAGCTGCCCATAGACCAGTTGTGCAGGTTGACGATGTTGGAATCCTGGGCAAAGGCCACCACAATATCGGTGATGGCGGAGCAGATGTAACCGATCATGACGCCGCAGATGACCAAAATGCTCATGCGCTGCACGCGGCGTGCCACAGCCAGCACAAACAGCATGGCAGCCATAGCCCCGGCGAAAGCAGCCAAAATCAAGGTGAGGGAGTTCGTTAATAGGCCGCGGTTTAAAAACACCACCATGGTCAGCGCCACGGCCAGCTTGGCCCCGCTGGAAATGCCCATGACGAAAGGCCCCGCAATAGGGTTGGCAAAAAAAGTTTGCAGCAGATACCCTGCCACCGATAACGCTGCCCCCAGCAGAACGACCATGACGGCGCGGGGCAGGCGCAGCTGCAGCACGATGCCCACAGCCAGCGCATCCCCACCCTGGCCCAGCAGGGCTGCAGCCACTGCCCCGGGCGTCAGCTCCACGCTGCCCCAGAACAGGTTGAGCGCAAACAGCCCCAACAGCGCCGCCGCAAGGGCTACATATGTAATTGTCAGGCGCTTGGTGTGCATGGCGCTGCCTTTCTGCAATAAAATTATTCTACATGCGTTAAAAATGTCAGTTCACTGTCCGCGGGGGTGCCCTCGGTAAACACGCGGTTCATATCCAGAATCAAATCCGGAAGCTCCATGCTTTGCTGGAACAGGCTCTGCGCGGTACACCACACATTGCCGTTCTGCACGGCCTTGAACTGCGCCAGCAGCGGGCATTTTTCCACCAGCTGTTCGGTGCTGGCAATGCTGCCCTCAATGGTGCTGTTGTAGAGCAGCACATCGGCGTCCTTGGCACCGGCGTAAAAATCTTCCAGCGAAAGATTGATGGTGGCCAGATTGTTGCCGCTGTCCGTTAAATCAGCAAACACATAGCTGCCGCCCGCCATCTCGATCATGCGGGCCACATAGTCGCTGCCTTTGCGCACCGTGACAAGGTTGTTGGAAGTGATGGAGAAAAACGCCACCGTTTTGCCGGTGGGCTGCTGGTTTTCCAGCGGGGCAACGCGCTGTACCTGGGTGTCAAACAGCTGTTCCGCCTCCTGCTGTTTGCCCAGCAGAATGCCGTACAGCTTGACCCATTCCATGCGGGCCAGGGGGTCGGTTTCATAGCTGGAACGCTCCACCAAAACGGGGATGCCGAACTTTTCCAGCTGCTCTTTGACCTCCGGCGTATGGTAGATCATCGTGTTTTCAATGGCAAGTCCACAGCCGGAAGCCAGAATGGTTTCATAGTCCGGGGCGCTGTACTTGCCCGCATAGGCAATCTGCCCCGCCTGCATGGCGGCTTTGGCTTCGGGCAGGTACCAGCCATCCGCCTTGGTGCCGGAAAGTGCAATGCTGTCCAGCGCGCCCAGGCTGATGATGGGGTCCATAGCGGAGGTGGAAACCAGGTAGATATTCTCAATGGGCTGTTGCAGCACGGTGGTGCCCTGGGGCAGATCCTCCGGCACGGCAGCGCCCTGCGGCACCACCAGATATTGGCTGTCCGCAATGGTGATCAGCTCGTACCCGCCGGTGCATTCATCCACGGTAAACTGTTTGGCGTATTGCAGCGGGTAGCTGCTTTCCACGGTAAGGGTGGGGGCAGCCGTGCTGCCGCTGCCCGCGCAGCCGGCCAACAGCAAAAGCGCTGCGGCAGAAAGTGCGGCACAAAGCCCAAAACGTTTCGTCTGCATTATTCTGCGGGGGTCAGCGTGGTGCTGTCAAAGGTCAGGGTATAATCGATCTCGTGCGGGGTGCTCATGGCAACGGTATCGGCGGTAACGGCAAGGGCGGTATCCAGCGCAGCAACGGGGATTTCAAAGGTGGAGTTGCCTTCGGTGTTGGTGGGCAGGTACTTTTCTCCATCAATCAGCATATAGTCATAGTTGGGGCTGCTCCACACAATCACGGCGGTCATGGTTCCATCGGCAACCGTCAGGGCGGCAGGGCTTTCCACCGTGGCACGGCCGGAGCCGCCCTCCAGTGTGACAGCGCAGGTGTAGCTGCCATCAGCAGGCACAGCGGCGGTTTCGGCAGCGACATCTTCGGTCTTAGGCTCGGCATTGCGCACGCTGACGGTATGGTCGTACCAGGTGCCCTTGGTGCCCAAAATGGCCAGCTGGAAGTCGGTATCCACAGCGTCCAGCGGAATATCATAGCCGTACACTTCATCGCTGGTGCCGTCGGAATAGGTCACAGTATCGGTGGTGGGCTGCAGCCAGTCGCTCTCGTGGCTGGGGGCGTCCTCGGCAGTGCCCAGGTACAGGTTGACGATCTTTTTCGATGCCAGGCTGACATGGAAGGTCATTTTGCCATCGGCGACAGTCAGGGTACCCTTGCCATCGCAGGCTTCGTTGGCGTGCACCATACTGCTGTCGGTTTCAAATTCGGCGGTATACACGCCGTCCGGCAGAGCAGCTTCGGTCTGGGGTTCTGCGGTGGGGGCAGCGGCTTCACTGTCGGCAGCCTCGGTGGCAGCGGGGGTGGAGTCAGCGGAAGAAGCGCCGGTTGCGGTGGAGCCGCAGCCAGCCAGCAGAACGGCCAGCACCAGGGCGGCCACAGCGCCGGAAATTACACGATTTTGTTTCACTGGGTGTTACCTCGCATTGTAAAAAATTGAAATGATTGAAATGATAGAATAAAATATAATAAGAAAGGATAACAGAAAATTACGTCGCAGGGGCGAGCATTGCCCGCCCGCGGTCATTTGCCCCGTGTATTGCCAACCCGGAAGAGTGTTGCAATGTTTTAGGTTGGCGGGGGCACTGCATGGTTTGGCGAGAGGGGCTAAAGATTCAAAGAAAAGCGTGGGGACGCGGCACAGCCGCAGCGCAGCCTCATTTTGGCGCACAGCGTTTCCCCCGGTCCGCACAAAACAAAAGCTGCCCGAAAAGACGTTGATCCTTCCGGGCAGTATGCATCATAAATCAGCCATTCAGGGAATCAATAGCAGCCTTGGTATGGTCAATGTAGATCTGCTGCACATCAGCAATTTCGCCCAGACCGGCAATCTGGGTATCCACGCTGTCAAAGCAGCCGGCGGCCTTGAACTGGCTCAGCCAGGAATCTGCGTCATCGCCAGCCATATCATTGTTGGCATGGTCACCGGCAACCACCATCAGGGGGCGCAGGACAACCTTGGTGTAACCGGCTTCCTTGATCTTTTCGATCACAGCCTCGCAGGCGGTGTCTTCCGGCTCGCCCTCAACAGTGCCAATGAACACATTGTCATAGCCCAGGGTCTGCATGGTCATCTGCATCTGGCTGTAGCTGATCTTTGCGGTGTGGGAAGTGCCGTGGCCCATGAACACAAAAGCAGTGCCATCGGCGGCAGCAGCGGCGGCGTCATCATAACCAGCGGCGGCAACAGCCTCGGTGGTGATGGCAGTGGCAACAGCTTCCTTATCAGCGTTGATTTCGGTAGCGTCAGCGCCAACTTCGCCCAGCAGGGGCTCAGCAATGGCAACGCTTTCGAACTTATCCGCGTACTCGTTCACAGCTTCGCACATTTCGTCGTACTCAGCGCCGTGCATCAGGTGGGTAGGCTGAACAACCAGGTTCTTAACGCCGTTGGCAACAGCGCGGTCCAGAGCCTGCTTCATGTTATCGATTTTCTCGCCATCGCGGGCCTGCACATGGTTGATGATGATCTGTAACATAAAGCA
>OHYD01000651.1_pt1 | contig 17794 bp, 14 predicted proteins | sample 1580191 | NCBI WGS metagenome assembly OHYD01 (sample SAMEA3882510, study PRJEB24775) | human gut metagenome | biome: human-associated habitat; feature: intestine environment; material: feces | place: Netherlands | collected 2009/2010 | reverse complement strand
ATTTCCAACACCTTCTTCACATTCACTGGAACGGCTTTCTACTTTTTATTCCGTGTGTGTCGAATACCTTAAGAATGAAACCTGCTAAGAAAAGTCAATAATTATTTTTATCTTTTTTATTTTCTGTCACAAAATATATTTGCGTACCACAAATAGACTGTCTGATTGGCAGTCTAAAAAATTATTTATTTTATATAAGATTATATATTTTTATATAGTTCGGTTACTCGAGCATAATAAATGCGTAAAAACTTATTTAATCCGGCTATCTTTGCTGATTTTTTACTTTTACCTTCTGATTCCTTTTTTACAACATATCGGTAAACCGGATCTTCTGGTCTGGAACGCATTTTTAAACTTCTCATTGTTTCGTATCCTACTTTGCGCAATGATGCTGAACCACGTTTCGAGATTTTCCTATTACAACCTACAAATTGACCAGATTCATACGGTGGTGGATCAATTCCTGCGAATGCAACCAATGCCTTCCCGTTGCGAAATCTGCGAACATCTCCTATTTCTGCAATTAACTTTGGGGCTAATGTATTTCCCACTCCACCCATTTCTCTTACAACCGAATATTCTGGCAAAGTCTTGGCTATTTCCTGCATCCGTGATAAAATTAGACCAAGGGTTGCATCAACTTCCTTGAGCACCCGAACTGCTTCAGTCACCAGCATTTTGACCGATGAGGTTTCTGAAGGTAATGTGGGAATACTTTCCTGAGCCAGGGTGTATATAACTTTGGCTTTTTCCTGGCTTGGGACGTATTTCTTTTCTTTTGCCCAAAGTATATACTCTTCAGTAAATTCCTGTTCAGACATAGATGTTATTACATCGTAATGCCAAAAACGTTCCACAAAATCACTTCTTTTATCTTTCCGATTTGTTTCATTCCAACTTGCAAGAAGATTCTTTATTCCAGGCATGGTCAAATCTAAAAGATGGGTCAATTCAGCGAGAGATAAAAGATGAAGCTTCATATAATGCCGATATTGCTGTCCAAGCAACTTCAACTCTTCATAAATCTCTCCAGAAGTTTGAAATTCTTTCATTTTAAACCAATGATCAATTCCATAATTAGCAATGATACGGGAATCAATCTTGTCGGTTTTGGCTTTTCGCAGACTTTCGTTACGATAACTTTTCATAAGATACGGATTAATTACAGAAACAAAAAATCCTTTTTCCTGTAAATATGTAAGAACTGGAAGATGATAAATTCCGGTTGCTTCCATAACGATTTTGACTTCATCATTTAGTCTGAAAAGCATGGAAGATAATTCGCTTAAATCCTTTTGGGTATGGGTAATATTGAAAGGCTTACTAACAATCTCTCCATATGGTTTCAAAATACATACTGTACTTTTCCCTTTTGATACATCAATTCCTACGCTGATCATAATATACTCCTTTTCTTTTTATAGAATTGCAGTTGTTTATCCCATCTACACTTATTATGATTCAGTTTAGTTCGTTACGCGAAAGCTCCTGCGAGTTTCAACCTGCTTAAATGAATGTTTATAATAAGGGGATGGCTGACGGTTTCATTCACGGATGTGAAAATCCTAATGGCAATATGTCATACCAACTAATTCCCTTATTATAATAAAATAAGTGTAGATGTTAGAGTTAATTACTCTCTAACAACTACACTTTTATGGTACTAAATGGCAAATGCGTAACCGTAGTGGCTTCCACCGGATTACACTTCCGGGCATTTTATTTATTAACATTCGCTGTCAGTCACGACTTGAAGGAAACAATAGATAAGGATTATTGTGAATGTGGAATGCCGTTAGAAACAGTTAGAGAGTCAGAAGCACCGTTAAAGGAACGAAGCGAACGTGTTTGAGGCGAACGCCGAGTTTGAGCGTAGTTCCTTTGCTTTTAGGTGATTCTGACTCTCTTAGTGTTTCTTATGGTATGGAACCTGAACAAGAAGCCTTATCTATTGTTTCCTTCAAGGACTGAGAGGCCGCTTCCCCGTTAATAAATTAAATCCCAAGAAAAATTATTTGAATTCCCCCTCTGCCATAGCCTTGATCGAAGATGCATACTCCGAAGGAGTCATTCCGGACACTTTTTTGAATTGTCTGGAAAAATAATGGATGGAGGTATATCCAAGGTGTTCTGCGATCTGAGTGAAATTCATCCGGTTGGTCCGGATTAGTTCTTTGGCAGCATTGATCTTCAACATAGAAAAATATTCAATAATACCAAGACTGCAGTGCTCTTTGAAAATTTTCTGGAGCTGGGAACGTCCGATCAGATTATCCTTGCAGATCTGGTCAATGGTTACATGTGTTGTCAGATGACTTTCCAAATAATCCACAATGCGGCCAAAAATCTCGGCATCACTGTTACTTTTCGTAACTTTCGGAGGATCAGCCTTCGGAAGTTTTTTTGAAAGTACGATCGGATTAGAGTAGCGCCGGATCAGATGAATCAGAAAATGTTCCAGATAAAGCTTGATCATCTGCTGTGCGCCAAACGTGTCCGGATCTTTCAACGGCATATTCTGAAGATAAGGATCGTCAAGGCGACAGTCGAAACATCGGCGGGCTTCTATGATGATGTTGGCAAGAAGATTACGTTCCGTCTCGTCAATTTGTAAAAGACGGTCATTAAAAAAGTACATTGCATCATCGTTACATTCAAAAGAAATAACGACCAGATTGGGAGCAATCCCACCGGTTGCTTTTACATCATGAAATTCATTCGGTTTGTGGAAAATGAGATCTCCCTTTTTTAAAATAGTATAAGATTTTCCACGGGTAACACCGACTTCTCCTTTATCTACACAGATAAATTCCCAGAAATTATGAGATTCCCCGGCAAAACTGAAATTACTCATATATTCAAAATAATGGATACTGAATATTTTCCCGATGGTGATAGAATTTTGCAGTTCGACTCCATGATATGCCATAATGATTCTCCTTTGCAAATATTTGCATCATATTTGATATCATCATAACGCAGAGTTGTCTGAAAAGTAAAGGGAAAATAAAGATCGTACAAATATTTATCGGTATAGATGGATAATTGTATAACTTCACTGGACGAAAGCATAATACATTTATGAAACACTTGGTCTATAATACAACATAAATAATAAAAGAATATGAGGTGATACGAGAGGCATGGAACGTAAAAACTTATGGCAGACGTACAGTGAAGCGCAGATCCGGGAGCTGGAAGAAGTGAATGCGCAGTATCGTACATGTCTGGATGAAGGTAAGACGGAACGTGAATGCGTCAAAAAGACGATTGAACTGGCAGAGGCAGAGGGATACAGGAATATGAAAGATCTGATCAAAGCCCGCACAAAGATTCATGCAGGGGATAAAGTATATATGGATTATATGGGGAAGGCCATTGTACTTTTCCAGGCAGGAACAGCGCCGGTAGAGGAAGGAATGAATATTCTGGGAGCACATATTGATTCGCCTAGAATTGATGTAAAGCAGAATCCGTTGTATGAAAACGAAGGACTTGCTTATCTGGACACACATTACTATGGCGGTGTTAAGAAATATCAGTGGCTTTCAATCCCACTTGCACTTCATGGTGTAATCGTAAAGAAGAATGGAGAAAAAGTAGAGGTCTGCGTTGGGGAAAAAGAGACAGATCCTGTACTGGTTATCAATGATCTTCTTCCGCACCTTGGAGCAAGACAGAGGGAGAAGTTGGCAAAAGATTTTATCGATGGGGAACAGATGGATCTTCTGATCGGCAACCGCCCGGAGGACAAGGAAGAAAATGCAGTTACAAGAAGAATTAAAAATCTTCTGAAAGAAAGATATAATGTCGAAGAAGAAGATTTTCTTTCCGCAGAACTGGAGATTGTACCTGCGGGAAAAGCAAGAGACTGTGGTCTGGATAACAGCATGATCCTTGCATACGGACAGGATGACAGAGTATGTGCATTTACATCCCTGTTCGCAATATTAAGAGCAGAAGAGGTTGCAAGAACTTCCTGCTGTCTGCTGGTAGACAAGGAAGAGATCGGTAGTACGGGAGCAAGTGGTATGACATCCCGGTTTTTCGAAAATGCAGTTGCAGAATATGTTCTTTTGAATGAAGGCGTTGAATACAACGATATTGTGCTCAGAAGAACACTGGCAAATTCAAAGATGTTATCATCCGATGTAAGTGCAGGATTTGATCCGATGTACGAGGATGTATATGAAAAGAGAAATGCAGCATTCCTGGCACGCGGACCGGTGTTTAACAAATATACAGGATCCGGCGGAAAGAGCGGATCCAATGACGCGAATCCGGAATATATTGCACAGCTCAGACAGATTATGGAAGAAGCAGGTGTGAACTTCCAGACAGCAGAGCTTGGCCGTGTTGACGTAGGCGGCGGTGGAACGATCGCTTATCTGATGAGTGTATATGGAATGGAAGTCATTGATAGTGGTGTGGCTGTGTTAGGCATGCATGCACCATGGGAGACAACAAGTAAAGCTGATGTATATGAGGCTGTAAGGTGTTATGAAGCATTCTTAAAAGCAGAATTTTAAGATGCGGTAACATTATCTATAAAAAACTCTCTACAAAAAAGTGACGCAATGGGGTGCGGAATACCGGACTTCATTGCGTCACTTTTTATGTATCACGTTCCCGTTCTTTGCTGTTCCGCAGGGCATCGGTAATGCCTTTGACTGAAGAGGCATAGGCAGACGGTGACATCCCGGTGGCGATCCGGAATTGTTTGGAAAAATATGGAAGAGAGCTGTAAGAAAGGAAATATGCAATCTCGGTAAGATTCATGGATCCGTCGCAGATAATATCTTTCGCTCTTTGAATCTTCATTTTATTAAAATGGTCGATCACGCCACAGTCAAGTTGTTCATGAAACAGAGACTGAAGAGCAGATCTGGAAATGGAAAATGTATCGCAGATATCGCTGACGGTCAGTTTTTCGCAGATATGAAATTCCAAAAATTTCAGAATTTCACTGAGCCGTTCATGTTCTGTGGATTCTTTTTCCGGAGAAGATTTGTGCATCGCAGAGGACACATTCCCGGTGGGCTGATGTTCACGGATCAAAGTGATCAGGAATAATTCAAGGTAGAGAAGGATCATCTGCTGTGAAGCAAACGGTGTATTGTCTTTTAACTCTACCTGTTCGACAGAAGGAATATGCATTGGCGTGGAAAACGTCTGCCGGGCTTCTGTGATGATCTGCGATATCATGGAACGTTCTTCCATACTCAGGGTGAAATTCCTGCGGATAAAGAAATCCATGGCAGGAGAATCACAGGTAAATGACATGACTACCAGATTCGGAGAGTCTTTTCCGATGGATTTGATCGCATGGAATTCATTTGGTTGGTGAAAGATGATATCTCCGGTTTTGAGAGTAGTCCAGGTGTCATCAGCACGGACGGCAATGGTTCCTTTGTCAACATAGAGAAACTCCCAGAAGTTATGAGATTCACCTTTGAATTCAAAATTTTTCATATATTCAAAATAGTGTAAAGTGATGATCGCATCGATATCGATGGAACGCTTTAATTTGGTCTTTATATAAGTCATAATCAGTCCTCCTAGCTTATATTGTAACAGGATATGGACAATATGACAATAAGCGAGGACGAAACTCTAAGCATTGTTGTGCATAATACAATATAATAAACAAAAAGAAACAAGAAAATTGGCGAATTTGCCAATGAGAGGTGGTTCATATGTTGGACATAAAGATAAACGCAATACAACTTAGAATGGACGAGAGTGATCTAAGGTTTTCGTTCTGTAAAGGGGAAACAGAGTGGAGCTGGACGAAGGATTACCGTCCGAAAATGGAGTGTAAAGAGGGAACCGTTTTTTTTGACGAAGCACTGGAGATTCATCATGAACTGGTACAGAACGGAATCGGAAAAGGAATCCGCAGTTCATTTGCCGGATTTGAGATAGAAGGAACTAAAGTTCCATATGCATTTGAAACTTATGCATGGATTGAGGAAACTACAGAAGACATTTTCTTTGAGTGGGTTCCGATATGTGAAGAAGGGATTACGGTAGAAAAAGTATTCTGGCCGGGAGAGATGGAGTTAGAAGAAAAGAAAAATGACTGGTATACACTGCTGAATATGCAGCAGGGAGTGCTGATCCCGAATGACTGGGAGACAGAGCTTACAGCAATTCCATTCGATGGATTCTTCGAGACAGCCGGCGGTTATATGCCATGGTTCTCACAGTTTAAGGGGCGTAACGGATACATTGCAATCTGCACAACACCATGGAATGCAGGATATCAGGCAGAGCATCCGGAGAACGGACCATATACACATGTAGGAGTGAGATTCGAGCCAAGTCTCGGCAGGATGGATTATAAGAGAGTGGTAAGATATACACTGATCGAAGATGGAGATTACAACGATGCATGTAAGATCTACAGAGATTATGTAAGAGAACAGGGTAACTTATGTACGCTGAATGAAAAAGCTGCAAGAGTTGCTTCTGTAGATGATCTGATTGGATGCAGCTTCATCCATAAAGGAATTAAGACATTCGTTCAGCCGGAATCAGACTTTTTTGATCCGGAGAATCCAGATAAGAACAACAACCTGACACCATTTGCAGTCAGAACAAAAGAGATGAAAGAGCTTCATGAACTCGGAGCTGGAAAATTATATCTTCACCTGGACGGATGGGCAGAGCCTGGATATGATAACAAACATCCGGATTATACACCGGCCTGCGAAGAAGCCGGCGGCTGGAAAGATATGAAAGAACTGGCAGACACGATGCAAAAGCAGGGAGACCTGTTCGGCATCCATGACCAGTACCGTGATTATTATTTCGCAGCAGAAAGCTTTGATGAAGATTATGCATGCAGACTTACAGACGGAACCATACCGACACATAAGAGATGGGCTGGCGGGCAGCAGTCTTACCTGTGCGCAACGCAGGCACCACATTATGTAAAACGTAATTTCCGGGAGATTGAAAAGAATCAGATCCATCTGGACGGTGCTTATCTGGATGTGTTCACCTGCAATGAAGGTGATGAATGTAATAATCCAAGACACCGCATGACAAGAAGAGACTGCTATGACTTCAGAGCAAGATGCTTTGATTATCTGATGTCAAAAGGAATTCTTCCAAGTTCAGAGGAAGTCAGCGACTGGAGCGCAAGAAGCCTTGTGTTCTGCCACTATGCACCATATGATTTCATGCTCCGCAAGCCAGGAAGCCCAAAACACGGTGTACCGGTACCGTTATTCAATCTGGTATATCATGACTGCCTGATCGAACCATGGATGATGGAAAAGATTGATGACACAGAAGATTATATGTTGTATGCATTATTAAATGGCGGCGCACCTTATTTGATCCGTGACGGTGCATATCCGAACTTTGATGGTTCCTTTGATGGAAATGTAAAGATGCACATCGAGGAAGACATTAAGAGATGTAAAGTTGTCACAGACCTTCATAAAAAGGTCGCAAAATGTGAGATGGTAAGCCACGAAATGGTAGATGGTAATCCACAGGTTCAGAGAACTACATTTGCAGATGGAACAAAGGTTACAGTAGACTTTGAAAAACAGACTTATAATATAGAAGTAACAAAGGATGAAGAAAGGGCGGGATAAAAGTTATGAGCAAGCAGATGACAGTTGCAATTGCAGGCCTCGGAAGCAGAGGAAGAGATACTTATGCAAAAGCTGCAAAAATATATCCGGATAAGATGAAAATCGTAGCCATTGCAGATATTGATCCGGAAAAAGTAAAACTGACGGCAGAAGAATATGACGTCCCGATGTCACACTGTTATGAAAGCGCCGAAGACATGTTAAAGGAGGAAAAACTTGCGGATGTGATGATCATAGCAACACAGGACAGACAACATGTGGGTCAGGCTATAAAAGCTTTAAAGAAAGGGTATCATCTGCTTCTTGAAAAACCAATTTCACCGGATCTGGGTGAATGCAGAAAAATATCCGAAGTGGCAAAAGAATGTAAAAGAGAAGTGGTTGTCTGTCATGTTCTAAGATATACACCAATCTATCAGAAGGTGAAGGAAATCCTGGATGCAGGAACGATAGGTGATGTGATCTCGATCATGGCGATTGAAAATGTCGGATGGTTTCATCAGGCACATAGCTTTGTCAGAGGCAACTGGGCAAATTCAGATGAGACAAGCCCGATGATCTTACAGAAGTGCTGCCACGATATGGACTTATATCTGTGGCTGGCGGAAAAGACCTGCAGATCATTAACATCCTATGGCGATCTGAATTATTTCACACCGGAACATGCACCGGAAGGATGTACAGGCAGATGCCTGGAAGGCTGTAAGGCAAAAGAAAAATGCATCTTTGATGCAGAAAAGATATACCTGGAACATGAAAGAATCGGTTACCGCCAAGGTAACAGAGGGTGGCCGTTAGATGTGCTTGTTCCATCCGGACCAACAGAAGAAAAGCTGATAGAAGCACTGAAGACAGGTCCATATGGAAAATGTGTATTCCATTGTAACAATAATGTAGTGGATCATCAGGTGGTTAATCTGAATATGACAGATGGAACAACGATGAGCTTTACCATGTGTGGTTTTACAGCGGAGACTTCCAGATATGCGAAGTTTATGGGAACCAGAGGTGAAGTGATCGTAGATATGCAGCCGGATGAAAAGGAAAGCAAAATCGTAATCGAGTATTTCGATCCGGGAAGGACGAAAGATGTAATCGATGTAGCAGCTTTATCGGATGATTTTTCGGGACACGGCGGTGGAGACAATAAGATGGTTGAGGAATTTCTGGATATTATAAGCGGAGAAAAGACAGAGAGTACATACATAACATCTCTGGACAGATCACTTCAGAGTCATTATTGTGCACTGGCAGCCGAATATTCGAGACTGCATGACGGAAAAGCAGTTGAGATAGATACATTCCGGTAAATATGACAACAATATAGTATATGTGTTTTTTGCAGAGAAGCAGAAGACTTCATATAAAACGTAACCCTGTAATAATAAGAGAAGGAGTGAACATTATGAAAAAGAACATGAGAAAAGTAGCAGCTCTGGGACTTTGTGTAGCCCTGGGTGCAACGATGCTGACAGCATGTGGCGGAAGTAAAGGCGAAAGTGCTTCCGGAGGAAAGACAGAATTAAATTTTGGTATCTGGGATGAGAATCAGAGACCGGCTATGGAGAAAATGGTAAAGGCATATGAAAAAGAAAATTCAGATGTCAAGATCAATATCCAGTTAACACCATATAAAGGTGGGGAATACTGGACAAAACTTGAAGCTGCAGCAAGTGGCGGAAAAGCTCCGGATGTATTCTGGCTGAACGTTCTTCATCTGGACTCATATGTAGAGGGAGGAATCCTGGATGATCTGACAGATAAGATCAAAGACTCAGATATCAAGGACAGCTATTCTGAGACACTGGTTAATAACTATGTCCGTGATAAGAAGAACTATGCTGTGCCGAAAGATTTTGATACCAATGCATTGTGGTATAACAAAGAAATCTTTGACAAGTGCGGAGTTCCATACCCTACAGATGATATGAGTTATGATGATCTGGTTGCAACTGCTAAGGCATTAAAAGACAGCGGAAAACTTGGAGACGGTGTATATCCGTTTGCCTGCCCGGTTGATTTCCAGACATGGTATTATCAGACTGTCTATGCAAATGGCGGATATATCTTAAGTGATGATAAGAAGTCTACAGGATATGATGATCCTAAGACACAGGAAGGTATCCAGTGCTGGATCGATATGTACAATGAAGGATTATCTCCAAGTGCATCAGCTCTTTCAGAGACAACAGCAGATGCGATGTTCGAGGGTGGACAGCTTGCAATGAACTTTGCCGGATCATACATGGTTCCAGAGTATGCAAGCAATGACGCAATCAAAGATAAGGTTGATTGTGTAGAGATTCCGACATTCAACGGAAAAGAAGACAACTGCATCAACGGACTTGGATATGCAGTGTTTGAAGGAAGCAAGAACAAAGAAGCAGCGGAAGATTTCGCTATCTGGCTTGGAAGCAAAGAAGCTCAGGAAATCCAGGGAAAAACAGGTGTTGTAATCTCTGCAAGAACAGATGCACAGAAATGCTTTGCAGAAGCTAATTCACAGTACAATCTTGCAGCTTACACAAATCACGCTGATGAAGCATATCCACTTCCGGTATGTACGAAAGCAGCAGAACTGTATGATCTGGAAGCAACAGAACTTCAGAAAGCATATAATGGAGAGAAATCACTTTCAGATGTCTGCAAGAGTCTGACAAAACAGGCAGATAAGTTACTTCAGGAATAATAGTAAGAAACAGGTGAAAAGATATGGCTGAAGGTAAATCAAAAACAGGCGTAGTGAAAAAACGGGCGAGTAAGAGAGAGAAGAAGGATTGGATTGCGGCGTATATATTTATTGCGCCGGTTACCCTCGGCCTTCTGGTGTTCTATATCTGGCCATTTATCCAGAATATCTGGTTTAGTTTTAACGAAGTAAGTAAATTTAATGTCGCAACTTTTTGCGGTCTGGCAAATTACCAGAAATTATTCCATGATGGCGAAGTATTGAAAACATTTGGAAATACATTGAAGTACGTTGTAGTTACGGTTCCGATTGGATTGTTCTTATCAATCCTGATTGCAACTCTTCTGAACTCCAAGATTAAAGGTACCTCTATCTACCGTACATTGTATTTCTTACCATCCGTAACCATGGCAGCAGCTGTTGCCATGGTATGGAAATGGATCTACAACGAGAAAATGGGTATCTTAAACAGTGTGATCCGTGCACTGGGTGGAAAAGGTATCGGCTGGCTGACAGATCCGAAAATTGCATTATATAGTGTTATGATCGTAGGTCTCTGGATGTCGGTCGGATATAACATGATCATCCTGCTTGCAGGTATGCAGGGAATTTCAAAATCTTATTACGAAGCAGCACAGATTGACGGAGCAGGACCAATTCAGTTATTTTTTAAAGTAACGATTCCTCTTCTGACACCAACGATCTTCTTTGTGATGATCACATCCATCATCAGTGGATTCCAGGTGTTCGATGTCATTTATATGATGATCGGAAAAACGAATCCGGCATATGCAAATACGCAGACGGTTGTTATGTTATTCTACCGTCAGGCATTTGATTATGGATACAAAGGATATGCAGCAGCAATTTCAATTCTGATCTTTGCAGTAATCATGCTGGTAACAGTGATCCAGATGATCGGTCAGAAAAAATGGGTAAATTATGATTAAGAGAGGAGGAGAAGAAAAATGAAGAGTAAAAATTCAAGAAAAATAATTGTACATATCTTACTTCTCCTTGGAATTACGATCACGGTATTTCCGTTTGTGTGGATGATCCTGACTTCTTTTAAGACAGTCGGAGAGGCCATGCAGATACCGCCGACCATTTTCCCGAAGAAGTTTCTGACAGATGCGTATTCATCTATCGTAACAGCACTTCCGTTTGGAAGAGTATATTTGAACACAATTATATCAACTGTGGTAACAACTGTTGTACAGGTGCTGTTCTGCTCTATGGCAGCTTATGCATTTGCAAGAATCGAATTCCCATTCAAGAATGCAATCTTTGTACTGGTGTTATCTGTACTTATGGTACCGGGTCAGATATTCCTGATCCCACAGTACCGGATTGTTCAGAGTCTTGGACTTCTGGACACGATACCGGCATTGTTCCTGCCAAACTTATTCAGTGCATTTGGAACATTTCTTCTGAGACAGTTCTTTATGTCATTGCCGAAGGAACTGGAAGAAGCGGCGTTGCTGGACGGTTGTAACCGTTTCCAGATCTTTGGAAGGATCATGCTTCCGCTTACAAAAGCAGGTATCGTATCGCTGGTAATTTTTACAGCGAAATTTGCATGGAATGATTTCATGTGGCCATTGATCGTTAATACGTCTATGGATAAGATGACACTTGGTCCTGCTCTTTCGACATTACAGGGACAGTATACAACCAAGTATCCAATGCAGATGGCAGGAGCCGTAATGGCGGTTATCCCGATTATTGTATTGTTCTTCGTCTTCCAGAAACAGTTTATTGAAGGTGTGGCACAGTCAGGAATCAAGGGCTAGAATATGAATAGTTATAAGAGGATGAGATAGCAGGTCTTGTCCTCTTTTTATATGAAATAGAGACCATCCGTTATGTCAATAACAGGATAGTCTCTTATAGTTTTTACAATTATTCTATATTGTCCGGGGATTCCGGCTCATATTTTTTGAATATCCGGTCAAACAGAATACTGTAGATAAATGCTACTACAGAGAATCCGCAGATCCCGCTGATCACAACGACCAGAGCGAATGTCTTAACAGAGCAGGCGCATAAGTACAGGATCAGTCCGGCAATCACCAACATTACCAGTGTATACGGCAGGTGTCCGAATGTCATAAAAACTGCATTTTTTAACGCCTGTGTTGTACTGCACACAAAATGTGAGATGATCGGAAAGACATATAAGAATACAGATAATGCAACGAGACATACACACCAGAGGAGCATGCGTATCACTGCAAACAGTGTTGTATTCTGTGAATTGATGATGTAAAAATCCATTCCAAGAAAGATAAAGACCAGAATGGAAAATATCCATATCAGTGTACCTTGTTTAAAATTCTGACGGAATGATTTCCAGAAATTCTGCCAGATGTAGGGGTCCTCACCACGAACCATCTTCAGTGTCACATAGGAAAGTGCGCTGGTGGATGCACCGATGGTGATGATCGGAACACAACTGAAGATAAAGATCAGGTTCAATAGGATCAAATCAAATATTTTTGCGATGAACTCCATAATAGGGTTATCAGGATTAAAAAAACGACTCATGACATATGTCCTCCTGGGAAGTAAAAAATACTAAGTTGTAGTTTGCTGCTTTGCATTCAGATGCAAAGTGACAGAAGTATGATTTGGGATACTGTTAATGGAGAGACCATAATTATTTCCTTCATAAAGTCTTATCTTATTATGGATATTGATCACACCGATATTGTCAGAGGTTTCGGAAGATGAATTGTTAATAAATGTGATTTCCTCTTCCAATTTTCGAGTCAGATCGTACAATTTTTCTTTGGAAAATCCGACTCCATTATCTGTGACAGTAATATACAGATCATCTTCTGATCTGGTAGTCTTTATGGTGACGATGCCGCCTTCCTCAATCTCATCCAGACCGTGGAAAATAGCATTTTCTACAATTGGCTGCAGAATCATTTTTGGAATCAGGCAGTCTTTTGTATTCTCAGAGACTTCCAGTTTATAAGTGATCCTTCCCTGAAAACGAACTTCGATCATATACAGATATTTGTCGATGATATTCAATTCATTTTCCAAAGGAACAAGAAAAGCACCTTTGATAGAATAGCGGAACAAATCTGCCATATTTGTACAGATTTGTGCGACTTCCGGAATATCATGCATCAGAGAAATCCCACGCATACATTGTAACATATTATAGAGAAAATGTGGGTTGATCTGGCTTTGATATGCATAAATTTGCGTCTGCTTTTTATTTAGTTCCATCTCGTAAATTCGCGCCTGTGATTCAATGTCACGCTGGTTCAGAGAAGAAATCCTGTCAAGCATATGGTTCACATGAGAAGTGATGGAGCCAATTTCGTTTTTTAAATTTGTCTGAAGGTGTAGTTCATTATTTTTATAGTCAAGATTTTCGATCGTTTCATTCAGTTGATGAATCGGATGGATAATCAGGTGTTGTACAGCAAGAATAACTAACAGTATGTATACAAGAAGCAGAATCGCAAGTGAGAGCAGGAGTTGAGATTCCTGACCCTGTAAAAGATGAATCTGTCCGTTATAAGCGATGGCAGTGATATCCAGATTACTATTGGAAAGTTCCATGGTTTTTTTGAAGAATTCAAAATTATTCCGTGCCGGGATATGTCTTCGGGCAACGGCATTAGAATACAATATCTGATTGGTAGTCCGGTCAGAGATTGTCAGTGAAATATCTGTGGATGCATTTACCAGTTTATATAATGCATCAGTTTTGCAGATGATGGCGATGTTGCCAACGTATTTTCCAAAGTTTTCGGAAAATGAAGTAAGATATATCGGTGCAAAATACATCATGTAAGGGGTGTCGGTTGCGGGCTGTATGTAAAAATGAAAATAAGAGGCTGTATCATTCCGGCTGTCTTGAAATTGATTTACAACAAAATCTTCCATATCAGCAGGAATGTAGCTGATCAGACTTGTTACAGAAGTCTGATCCCACATAAGGATATCTATCAGTCCCGGAGTGTAAGACTGCGCCATGCCAATCAGTTCGGAGTAAGACTGCCGCTGGAGCTGATGAGAATCAGAAGATGAACTTTCAAGATATGCCTGTGTTTCTTTTTGAGATGAAAATACAGTGGCTGTTTTCTTCATACTGGTGGTCATGGAAGAGACATTTACATTAATATTTTCAAGTGTAGAGATACAATAGTTCTTTAATTCCTCATTCTGACTCTTGTGCAGACGGATAATGATACAAAAGTTAATTACGAGAATAATACAGACCGGAATTAACAGAAGTGCAATAAACTGGCGGGAAAGCGATTTTTTCATAAGTATCAAACCTCGCAGATATCTTTTTGGTGTTCAAATAAACGGTAAAGCCGTCATTGGCTGTTTTTTAATGTGGAAGAGTACGATATTCTTTTGGAGAATATTTGCAGTATTTTTTAAATACTTTGCTGAAATAAAAGTAATCTTTAAAACCAACCAGGGAGGCAATCTCTTCCAGAGAATAATTGGAATTATGAAGCAGGTTCTGAGCTTCCGTGATCCGAAGTTCTGTAAGATAAGCGGAAAATGTCTGGCCAAGATATTTTGTAAAAAGTGAGCAGCAATAATTCGGATTCATATTAAACTCTGCGGCCAGAGATTTTAATGTCAGTTTTTCTGAAAAATGAGTGATTATATAGTTCCTCAATCCTTCAAAATTGTCATCAAGATAGGACGGCTCCGGTGTAATAGTCTTTCGGCTGTCGAGATGATTCTTGGCACGGTTCAGTGCTTCGGAGGTTTCATGTGGATCCAGTGGCTTCAGACAATATCCGGCAACGCCGTAAGAAATTGCCTCCTGTGCATAAGAAAAGTCACTGTGACCACTGACAATAATGAATTCACAGTTAATCTTCTGACTACGGACACTTTTGATGAGTTCCATTCCCGTCATTCCAGGCATTCGGATATCTGTAATAACCAGGTCAGGCTTCTTAGAGATAATGGCAGGAAGTGCTTTCTGCGGTGTCCGATAAGAGCCGACAATTTCAAATCCCATATCTTCCAGAGAAAAAGTTTTTTCTATATCAATGATTGTCCAGGGTTCATCATCGATGATAATTGCTTTATACATAATGCGTACACCAACTTTCACAAAAATCTACAATATTGTGCACAAAAATCCTACTTAAAGTATAAATTCAATATCTATTAAAAAGCAAGCAAATTTATAAATATAATAAAACATCAAGACAGTTGATGAATACATGGATGAAATATCAGTATGTTAAATAAGTATCAAGAATATTCAGAAAAAATGTAAAATACTCATAAAAAAACACAAAAAACTGAGTTAATTACATGTCAGTGAAATATCGAATTTTATATAATTAAATCAACAAAAAACGACCATAACAAAAGGAGGAGATGTTATGAAAAAAAGAAGAAAAGTTCTTTCAGTTATGCTTTGTGCGGCAATGATAGCTAGTCTGGCAGCCTGTGGAAGCAAGGGCGATGACAAAAAAAGCAGTGATGATGGTGGAAAAGTAAAGCTGACATTCTCAACATCTGTATATGTTGAAGAACCACATCAAAAAGCAATCGATGCATTGCTTGAAGCATACAGCAAAAAAGAACCAAATGTAGAAATTGAAATTCTTGGAGCTGGTTATGATGGATATTGGGATAATATCACAACTGAGATTCTTTCAAACAACGAAAGTGATATGATCCAGGTATATCCAGAAAACATTTCTACATATAATGCAATCCGTGATGGCGGAACATTCATGGATCTTTCAGAATATATGAGCGACGATCTGAAAGAAAAACTGGTCGGACAGGATATGTGTGATGTAGATGGACAGACACTGGCAATCTCCAGTTATGCGTGGGGAACAACCGGAATCTTCTATCGCAAATCTATGTTAAAAGATGCAGGCGTAAATCCGGATGAGATCAAGACACAGGAAGACTTCAGAAAAGCATGCAAGAAGTTTACAGACGATGGAAAATATGCAATGGGCGTTGTATCCGGAACACATGCATTCACAGTCAGTGAGTGGAATCGTCTGATTGCAAGACCGGTATCAAACGGACTGTACTTCCCGAACGGAGAGTCAGAGCCATATACAGCGGACAATGTAAATATTAATGCACCTGAAAATGTATGGGCAGCTCAGTGGTGGCAGGATTTTATCTTGAAGGATAAAGCAGCAAAACTGGTTACAGATAAGAAAGACTCCAGAGAAATGTTCTGGAACGGAGATGTTCCATTCAACATGGACGGTCCTTGGTTTGTGGGAATGTGCAAAGAAAGAGATGAGTCTTTAATGGATGATATCGGAATCATTCCACAGTTTGACGTTGTATATGACGGAACAACATATAAACCGAATCCGACAAATTATCCACTTGTAACAATGATCAGCAAGAATTGCAAACATCCAAAAGAAGCTTATGCATTCCTTGAGTGGATGACAACAGATGAAGCACAGAAGATCATCGCTGACTGCGGTATGATCCCAAGTAACACAGATTACTCTACAAGTGATGAATATATTCAGAATCACGAGTTAGAGCATAAGATCGTTGAGTTCATGCAGAACAACTACACAGATCTTGTAGCTGACCCTAACATCTCGCAGCTTGGAGAAATTTCTCAGATCATGCTGGATGCAGCACAGAAGATGTTCTCAGAGCAAGCAGCGGATGTACAGGAAGAAATGGATTCGGCTCAGAAACAGGTAGAAGAAGTTATGAGCAGAGATGCTGAATAGTAAGTAGAAAAGCTTAAGTAAGGAGTGGTCCATCAATGAATCAGACAAAGAAAAATGGTAATTGGAAAAGAAAAATGGAACCATATGCCTTCCTTGTTCCACTGGTACTGATATTATTCCTGTTTCTGGTTATCCCGTTAGTAAAAGCAGCAATCATGAGTTTTCAGTATTATTACGTAACAAAACCATCGCCAAACGGACACTATTTTGTGGGACTTGAAAATTACGGAAAAGTATTACAGGATGAATATTTCTTCAATTCCGTAAAAGTAACACTGATCTATATCGTAGTAACTGTTGCAGGAAGATATATTATCGGATTTATTACAGCATTGTTATTAAATACAAAGTTTTTGGGACGTGGTCTGGCACGGGCACTGATCATCATTCCGTGGGCTGTTCCGGAAGTTGTAGCATGTCTGGTATGGATCTTAATGTATGACAAAGATTATGGAATCATTAATTTTCTGTTGAATAATGTCGGGAAGATGGTCGTTTCGGGTTAAAAGGACTGGTGCGTTGATTGTGCTTGCGTAAGAGTTCGCCAATAGACAAACGTCAGCATTATCTCCTGGCGCTAAAAGAATGCACTCAACATGTTCCGCGTCCTTAATGATTTCATCAAGAACCTTAACAGAGGTAGAGTACCGATCGTCGCCCGATACAGTTTCGGTGCAGTTTTGATCTGGATTGATGGGGCTTTCTAGGAGGTTGAGAATAGCGTTTTCTGCTTCAGGTGACCCTGTGTGACCGCCTAAGAC
>OHYD01000637.1_pt1 | contig 18006 bp, 18 predicted proteins | sample 1580191 | NCBI WGS metagenome assembly OHYD01 (sample SAMEA3882510, study PRJEB24775) | human gut metagenome | biome: human-associated habitat; feature: intestine environment; material: feces | place: Netherlands | collected 2009/2010 | reverse complement strand
AATCTGACCTGTGAACCATTTGTCAAACTTGTAAAGAATGCTATTGATTGGGTTTAATAGCATTAATAGAGCGTCAAATTCCAGTTTGTAGAACTATACTCAAACAGCAAGGACACCCTTGCTGTTTTTATTTACCCCTCTCCGTTTTCCACTGATAGTACATCTTTCCGTTGTACGGATTCTCCACGATCTCAGGGCAGACGATCGTCTTTTTGCCCTTAGAGGTGTAGCTTGTGGACTTGCCGTCAAGCAGTCCCTTGACCTGGGTATCGGAAAGCTCCACGCCGTACACCTTTGCGATATTCATACCGCACTTACCCTTGCAGTACCAGCCAAATTTACCCTTGACTACATCTGCACCGCATTTCGGGCATTTGCCAATAGGCTCATGACCGCCATCAGAAAGAGAAACAGACTTATCGACCGAACCGTATTTACGGCACATATCAGCGATAAACTGTTGAATGCCCGACATGAACACCGCTTCGGGCAGGCTGCCGTGTTCGATCTGCTGTAACTTTGATTCCCATTCAGCCGTCAGTTTTGCGGACTTCACCTCATCGGGAACGACCTTGACAAGTTCCTTGCCCCTGTCTGTTGCCCTGAGTTGTTTGCCGACACGCTCCACATAACCGTTTTTCACAAGTGATTCAATGGTTGCGGCTCGTGTCGCAGGAGTACCGAGTCCCTTTTTTTCAGTTTCCTCGTCATAGTCCTCGTTTCCGGCTCTCTCCATAGCAGATAACAGCGTATCTTCCGTGTAGGGCTTCGGCGGAGAAGTGAAGTGTTCGCCCTTGCTTGCCTGCACCGTAAAGGTCTGTCCCTCAGATACCGCAGGCAGAGACTTTTCCTCATTCTTCTTGTCGGTCTGCTTTGCATAAGCTTTCCAACCCATATCAAGAACAGTTCTGCCTGTTGCCGTAAACTCCGTACCGTTGCAGATACCTGTCAGCTTGACCGCTTCATACTTGTGTGCCGGAGCCGTTGCACAGATGAGTTTTGTGGCGATCAGCGTGAGGATATTTTTCTCACCTGTCGGCAGTGAAGAAAGGTCAGCCGTTGAGATACCGCTTGTAGGGATAATTGCGTGATGTCCCGATACCTTACTGTTGTTGATGACCTTTGCAATATCGGGAGTATGGAAGATACCGAACCCGAAATAGGTATCACAGAGCTTTGCAACATCAAAAGCTGTCTGTGCCATATCATCGCTGAGATACTGGCTGTCGGTACGGGGATAAGTGACGAGCTTGCCCTCATAGAGCGACTGGGTATAGTCCAGTGTTTGCTGTGCCGTGTACCCGAAACCCTTGTTTGCTTCACGCTGTAAGGTTGTCAGGTCATACAGTTTCGGAGCTTTATCGGTCTTGACCTCACGCTTGACCGAGCTGATTGTGACCGTACAGCCGTCACAGGCAGAAACAAGCGTATCGGCGGCATTTTCATCGTCAATTCTTGCAGAAGAAAGAATGAACCCACCGCAGTTGAGGTCTGACGTGTAATACTTCTGCTTGATAAATCCATTGACCTCCGCATCACGCTGAACAATCATTGCAAGTGTCGGAGTCTGCACACGCCCGATATTGAGCTTGCCTCCGTAACGAACGGAAAACAGACGAGAGCCGTTCATTCCCACAAGCCAGTCAGCCCTTGCACGGGCATAGCCTGCATTGAAAAGATTATCGTATACGGACATTGGCTTCATAATAGAAACTGCCTTGCGTATAGCGGATTCTTCAAGAGAAGAAACCCATAAACGCTTCACAGGCTTGCGGCACCGAGCCATGTTATACACATAACGGAAGATACATTCTCCCTCTCTGTCCGCATCGGTCGCACAGATGATCTCTGTTACCTCGTCCTTATTCATAAGGTTTTTCAGAAGATCGTACTGAGCCTTTGTGCTGTCCGTGACATGGAACAGCCAGCTGTCGGGGATCATAGGAAGCTGAGAAAAGCTCCACTTCTGTTCCCAACCGTTGCCATAGTCATTTGGGAACTTCAAGCCTACCAAATGACCGACACACCATGATACAATATAGCCGTTGCCCTCGGTGTAGCCTTTGTGTGCGGAGGAAGCTCCGACCACGGCACTGATTGCACGGCTTACACTTGGCTTTTCGCCAACGATCAAAATTGACATAAAATTTCTCCTTTCGATATATATCACTATTGACTTGTTAGGTCAAATGTAGTATAATATATTCAGTACAACATGGGAGGTGTTGAATATGCTGTACGATTATCTTCTTGAAATATTCGGAAAGAATGAACCGATATTTCTCTCGGATATTCATTATGAGGACTACTCTGATATTTGGCTCAAAAAGAAGCTTGCCAAGCTGTGTGAAAGCAATCAGGTCATTCGCTACGAACGAGGTATCTATTATATCCCTGTTAAAACACCGTTTGGAAACAGTATTCTGAATCCCAACAGGATCATCGAACGAAAGTATTTATCCGAAAAGGGAAATCGTATCGGATTCTATACAGGTATCACGGCATTGCAGCAGGCAGGGCTTTCTACACAGATGTCAAATATTCCTGAGATACAAACGAATAACGAAAACTCAAAGCTCCGCAGAGTGAAAGTAGGAAATCAGGAAGTGATACTGCGAAAATCAAGAGTCAAGATAGACAACGACAATATATTTGTTTTGCAGTTCCTTGAAATGATGAATAGTACCTCGTCAGGTTATTTTGACGATGAAAGAAAAGCTGTCATTAAAAGCTGGATCAGGAAATGCAATATTTCTCAGGAGCTTGTTACAAAATATGCACCGTTTTTCCCTGACAAGGCTTTGAGAAATCTCATAGAAAGCGGAGTGATCTATTATGTTGCATAATGAAAAGGATACCTTTGAGCAGCTTGTACTGCGAACCTCTGACTATCTTGTAGTCAAGGCAGAGATCGTTGAGAAGGACTATTTTGTGACTCTTTTCCTGAAACGGATCGCCGCTGTTATGCCGGATATCGTTTTTAAGGGCGGCACATCACTGTCAAAGTGCTACCATATCATCAAGCGTTTTTCTGAGGATATTGACCTGAATGTTCAGTCCGAGAAGAAACCGTCTGAAAGCAAGAGAAAGCAGCTCAAAGCGAATATCACGAAAATTATCAGTGATTTAGATTTTGGGCTTACCAATGCCGATTCAATAAAAAGCCGCAGAGACTACAACCGATATATCATTGACTATCCCTCGTCACTGTCCGCTGCTTATCTGAAGGAACAGCTTATCGTTGAAACAGCTATCTATCAAAGAGCCTATCCTACGAAGATAATGACAGCAGACAGCCTGATCTATCAATATCTTCACGAAAACGGATACGATGCTTTTATTAAGCAATATGATTTAGAGCCGTTTACGCTGAATGTTCAGACCGCAGAACGGACAATGCTTGACAAGATGTATGCTCTGGCAGATTATTATCTGCTAAATACCACAACGGAACACTCAAGGCACATCTACGATATTTACAAACTGTATGAGATCGTAACGATCGATGATACGCTGAAAGAACTTGCATTATCTGTCGCTGAGGAGCGTAGACCGCATAAAATGTGCCTTTCGGTTCAAGAGGGTGCAAATGTCACCGATATTCTCCGAGAGATCATTGATAAGAAGATCTATAAGGAGGACTACGATACAATAACCGCACCTCTGCTGTTTGAAACCGTTCCCTATGATACAGCGATCACAGCGTTAGAGAGTATTCTTCACAACGGCATTTTTGAAAAGCTATGATATAGTTATACAGGCACAGCCCGACAAGGACTGTGCCTTGTCTTTTTCAGATCAGCTTTGTAAGCTCCACATTTTTGATGTAGACCTTATGTCTGAATCTCTGTTCCCAATCGTTGCCATAGTCATTCGGGAATTTCAAGCCCACCAAATGACCGACACACCACGATACAATATAGCCGTTGCCTTCGGTGTAACCTTTGTGTGTGGAAGAAACTCTGACCATAGCACTGATTGCACGGCTTACACCGGGCTTTTCGCCAACGATCAAAAACGATCAAAATTGACATATATCGACTTTCTATCTTTTTTATTTCCCAAAATTAAAAAATTCACAAGTTTGGGAAACAGGAAACAAACACCTTTCTCCTAAATTTCATATCAAAATAGGAGAAAAGCATCTGATTATCAAAGCACATTTCCTGATAGGGGGAGTGTGCTTTTACTTTTTAGAATTGTTGTACAATCTGAGTCGAAAATACACCTCAGTTGTGATGTTGACCGGAATCATATAGTTGGAATACTCGTCACCGATATATCCTGCCTTTCTGAGAGCAGAGATAACCTTTGCAGCGGTATCCTTGTCAACCTCAAGCCACTCATGAATCTGTTTGTTCGAGGTGTACTTGTCAAGCGAAATATGGTAAACAAGCATATCCATATCTTTCTCCGAAATGCCCTCAACCTTAACAGAATCAAACGGAGCAAAGTTATGTATGCTTACAGAGAAAGAAGGCTTATTCTCCGTCTTAGGTGCAAGGCACGCATCGTCAGGCTCATCGTAATTGTCATAGAACCTGAACTCGTCCTCATTATCGTCAAGCTCAATATCGTCCTCGTCATCACCGTACTTCTCACGAAAACGCTCGTTGATCTTGCCATTGCTTTCACCCAGCTTATATGCAGCGTAGGCAGCACCTGCCATAGCACCGAGTCCGACAATTCCCTTGATGATCTTCTTTACGTTCATAATAGAAACCTCCACATTTTTCAGTATTCCACGGGTTCACCGTAGTTGATTTTCTTGATAGACTTGATATTGGAACTCAGATCAAGCCCGTTCCAGTTATAGTAGCCCCAGCTACCGCTAAATGCCACGCAGGACGGTAAGTGATGATCGTCATAGATAAACTCAACGATACACTTACCGCTGCCGCCGAAGTTGTGATATTTCCCCTCACCATCATCGGCATAGCCCTTACTGTCGCATATCTTTGTAGTAAACTGCGTACCGTTTTCAAGCTCGATCAGGAAACGATCTCCGCAGTATCCGTACCATACGCCCATTGCACAACAGTAATCCCCGTACTCATCACGGCGTATTCCGGTTCCTGTTATGGTATCGACCTTTGAACCGTATATTGCCCCTGAGCTGGGCATAGCCGTCAGCGGTTGAAGGTATTACGGAATATCCGTCTTTTTCTTCCGCAGAAAGAATAGGTTCGACTGTCACCGTGTACTCTGTATTCTCACGCAGACCTGTTATGTAGCAGAGGTCATTGCCTTTGAACACAAAGTACATATTATCGCTGAAAGCATAGTTATCATCATGAGCCGTGCAGCTCACAGAATAATCACGGTCAGGCTCAGAATCCCACGATACTTTCAAGCAGGAAACAGAAATCGTCGATACATTCAGGTTATCTGTTGTCAGCTCGATCATTTCAGGTTCGGAAGGTACTCCCGAAAACTCCATAATAAAGCCCATGATAAGGCTAATCGCTTTCCTCTGTATGTCAGGATCAAACATCTTTCTTTTTCTGCTCCTTTTCCTTTACCTTCATTTCTTTCACGAAAGCACGGTATTTCGCCGTATATTCATAGGACTTGCCGAAGATATTGACCGCTGCCTTGTAAAGATTCGGCTCATGTTCCTCGATGATTGCAAGTTCTTCATTGATGCGCTTGCTGAACGGACAGCCTACACAGCCTGTTCTCCGCAGACCGTATTCCGTGTAGCATCGGGAGTGCTGAACATCGAATAACTGCTCATAGTCCTTTTTATCACCGTCCGTGTACCAAAATACTGGACGGAATGTGTTGCACCCCTTAGACTTGCTCTCAGAAAAACAAGTCTTATAAGCCGCCGAACGGATACCGCCTTCAGCTTGTCGGATACCTGTTATATCCAAGTCTGCATCATGTTCCTTGACGATACGCTTTGCGGACTTCTTTTTCGCGTATTCACAACACTTGTTGGATATGGGGAAATCCGGCGGATTCTGCATGATAAACTCTTTCAGAAAACGGTTGCGGTAAATCGAGAATCTGCTGATTTTCTGAACACCGTCCTCGTCAGAGTATCGCTCTCCGCACCACCATTGCAGAGCCGTCTTGCACCGAGGGTATCTCTGCAACAGCACTTCAAGCGGTTCGTCCTCCCACTGAAATCCGTGAGCCTGCAATCGCATCATCTGTTCGGAAACGTATTTCGACAGGAAAGGAACACCGTACTGCTTCACACAGGTCGGAATAGGCTTATCGGGTTTGACACGCTCAATGGTAATGCCGTATTTCTGTTCAAGATAGTCTAAATGCTCCTTTGTAGCGGAGTATTCCAGTCCCGTATCTATCCAAAAATACTTGACCCTGCCGTCCTCATCGACCTTGTGGATCAGGTCAAGGACAATATCGCTGTCAGAACCGCCGCTGATACTGCACACAGGAGCATAAGACCGCATCAGTATGCGTTGTGATTTGCACATACTGGTATAAATGGTGTAGTTGTTGTTTTCTGCACACTTGTTCAGGACTTCATCAAACATCGTGAAGCCCTCCCAAGATGTGTGCGATCACATCGACCGTCCACCCGTTGCCGATACACTTGTATCGCTGGGTATTGGAAATGCCTGCCGTGTAGTTGTCGGGAAGTGTCTGCAAACGCTCCGCTTCAATGGGCGTGAGCTTACGGATAATATAGTCACCGTCAGGCAGATCAATCTTATATAGACCTGTCTTAGCCCCCTGACCGCCGCCGTTTGCGGAAAGCGTAACAGATTTACCGACAACGGAGTAAATACGTTGTCCCTGTCCGCCCTTGCCATACTGTCCGATACGAACAGGAGAACATACAAGAGTATCTTTCTGCACCGTAGTCAGGCAGTTAGATTTACCGTCCTCACGAATTTCGATATGCTGTTCGGTCTTTTCGCCGTCAACATATCTTCCACGCTGGGCGGCTCCCATAGGCATTGTTACGCCGTTGCAGTATGTATTGATCGGGACAGGTTCAGCAACCATAGTTCGCTGCTTGCGTTCAAGCGTGTTGAACAAAACAGCCCCTGGGTAACGTGCTGTCATACAGTAGGACTTGTCCTGCCAAGTGACACCGCTTTCAAGCACATCTTTCAGTAAAATGCCCTTATCTTCCGGAAAAGAAGTAAAAGGAATATTCGTCCAGTAACAGCGTTTTCTGTTTTGTGCCGATACAAGTGCAGAGTTTATCATGATCGGTCCTACGCCGAGAACCCTTGTGATCTCGTCCTTGATGTTCTGATGTACGGAGTAGTTGTTTTCGTAGAGGAAATACTGACAGCCTGATTCCTCTAAGGCTCTCACATATTCCTGAAAGAGCTTGAACCCTTCGCCGTTGCAGTCGATCTCTCTGTCTTTTTTAGCGATAGACCAATAGGTGCAGGGCGAACCGCCAAGCAGTAAGTCATATCCTTTGAACTGCGTGAAATCGCCGTCATATACATTCCCGTGATGAACGATTACGGGGAAATTACGCTTTGAGACCGTGACGGCATACTTGTCAATCTCAAACGCATCATAGCACTCCACGGGAATGCCAGCCCTTTGCAGAGCAAGCATACCGCAGGAAATGCCGTCAAATAAGCTGAGTACCTTCATTAGACAAATTCTCTCTCTTTTCTCATTGTCTTATGTTGTCTGTTCTGTTGTCGGGAACTTTGAATCCACTGGGTTCAAAGTTGATCATACTTCGTAGTAGTCATCAAAAAGATCGTTATAGTTCTCCTGAAGCACCTCAAACTCTTCGCAGAGCTTGTCATACTTCTTCTGGATAACATTCTTTTCATGGGCGAAGTTCTCCGCAGCGGTCAGATCGCCGATAAACTGTCCTGCTTCAAATCCACGAAGAAACCACTTCTTTCTCACGCCCTCAACTGCCCTTGCTGAAACGCCTGCAATTCCGGCTGCCCCTGCCACCGCTGCCGCACATACAGCGATCTTCTTCATCTTTCTCATTCTTTTGCCCTCTCTTTCTTATTCTTCATCGTCCTGATTATCGTAGAATCTCATATCGTCCTCAGATTCTTCGGTGATCTCTGTATCATCGTCATACTCAGGCTCAAACTGATCCGCAGTCTTATTGCCGCCTTTCTTTTTCTTCATTAGGAAGAAGCCTGCGGCACCAACACCGATCAGAACAATCACACCAAAAACAAGGATCATACTGTTTTTATTCATAGGAACATTCTTTGTATGAGCTGCTGACTCAGACGATTTCTCGCCGTTCTCAGCGGTATCTTCAGCATCGTCAGTATTATCACTGCCGCCGGACTGCACTCTGCCGTTAGCCTTTTCTGCTTCTTGAGCTGCCTGCTCGGGAGTGATCTTCTTGGCATCATCATCCTCAGTTCCGGCATAAAGCAAAGCATACAGGTCATAATCGTCAACTTTGTTCAGAAAATACACATTGTCCTCGCCATTGTCTGCGGTGTAATTGATAAGCACATAGAACACATGACCGTCTTTTGTGGTCACAGCGATGAACTGCATTTCCTCGGTATTGTAGATGATCCGCTCCGACTTGATAAGGGTGGCGTTGCCGTCAGTATCGTAATAGGGATCGCCGTCATAGTCGGTAACAACATCGGTTGTATCTGTCTCGGCAAGCTCACTCATGACCTCACGGAACTTCTCCATATCATCAGAGCTTTCGTCCGCAGGTTCAGAAGTGGTTGTTTCCGTAGTCTCTGCTGTGCCTACTTCGGCAGAAGCGGTAATACCGCCGATACTTGCTGTTGCAAGCATGAAAGCAGCCATCACAGCACTAATCATTCTTGTTTTCATCATCGTCCTCCTCAGAGTAAAATCTCATTTGTTCTTCGTATTTGCCGCTTTGCCGAGATCGTCTATCTCATCATCGGTCAGACCACGAGCTTTCATATTCTGAATCTGCTCATGTTCTCTGGCAAGCACGGTTTCTAATTCCTCTCCATCACAATTCAGCTTTTCGCAGAGTGAGAGATAACGCAGCCTTGTAATTTCGGAGAGAAGCCGTCTGCGTTCCTCTGTATCCCGCCTGATATTTCTTTCAAGCTGCTCTGCCTTTTTGCTGAATTTCTCTATTTTTGCATCGTATAAAGCCATTATGTACCTCCGTTAATACAGCACGAGCCGAGGATCAATATAGTCCCAGCCGTAGCCGTCGGTGTCTATATAAATGTGGAAATTAACATTCCCGGCTGTTGTTTTGGCAAATCCTTTGCCTTCCTTGATGCTGTCGCCTTTCTCATAGTCATTTATAAGCACCGCATTTGCAATGGTGACTTCCGTATCACGCTTAGTGCCGCCGTTTCCGTCATACCAATACTGTACATCGTCCTTGCGAATCGTGATCTTGTTGTCAGCAGTATCAACATCAGTTATTTTTCCGCTGAAAGGCATTTTGAGCTTTGTACCGCTGTTAGCATACACCTTGATACCCTGATACAGACCATCGCTTTTTTCATTCCACCCCGTCATTTCATATCCGAACTCTCTTTTGAGGGAGTAGTCACGGATAGAATCACCGGGCAGCATATTATATATGGTCTGATGATTGCCGTAAAGCGTGTTGCCGTCTTCATTGCCCACAAGCAAATTGTAATACTGTAGACGCTCCGTCTTATGCGACATACCGCCGAGTTTGTCTGCAATGACCTCATCAAAGGTCTTTTTCTGCTTTACGTTGTAATAAAGATTACATTCTGTTTTCCAATACTGTTTCTGCACATAACCATACAGAGCTGAACAATTGCTGTCGCCTGTCCACGCTCTCGCATCGGTTTCCGTAATCATGAACCAAGCATCATCGTTCTCCCAACCGTAGAACGAACGGTACTGAGTATTTCCGTCATGATTTTTGAAGAAGAATTTTCCGTCACTGTCCACCCAATAGAAAGGCTCTTTGGTGTGGGCATTGTCTGCAAAATAACGGTTATCAAGTACATAATAGCCCGTGAGTGCATAATCATCGTTTGGATTCAAGACACGATAACTGCGGTTCAGATAGCAATAGCCGTCACCATCAAGATACTGACCAAGTTCTGAGGTATAAGAAGTCGGCTTGAATTTGTAAGTCCAAGATCCGCTGCTTTTACTTGCTGATTTCTCGCAATAGTAGTAACTGCCGTCATTACTGCTTCCCCCACCGAAATAAACATAGTTGTCAAGCTCCTCCCAACGGGATTTATTATCATACCAATATACGAACTCATACTCCGCATTGAAAATGTCCTCAAGCAGATCCTTTGTATCGCTTTTGAACTTCCAATACTTGATGTCACCGTTGTCGGCGGCATCAAAGTCATAATAGTATGCACAAAGGAATGACCACAGCTTATAGCAGTCGAAATCATATACAGGATCCCAATCATAGACAGGGGACTTGCCCCAATACCAGTTATCGGGATCATCTTTCAAGTCTTTTTTCTTTGCACCGAAATCCACAAGACCTTTTTTCCAGTCAGAAGTATCGCTGACTTTAAGTATTTTCTGATTGAGGTTATAAACAAGCTCCGTGTAATACTTTTCAGCTTCGGAAAGGTCATAGTCCTGTGCCGCATAAGTGCCGAGGGTAAATCCACCGCCTGAAACTATGGAGCTAAAAATCATGATGATAAAAGCAAACACAAGAAAGATAATAAGTATCGGAACAGCTATTGCTGCAAAGAACTTTTTGACTTCCTTTTCATAGATGTTTTTCACGAATTTGAAAGCTGATTTGAATCTCTCAGCCACCGTTTTTTTCGTTTTCTTATTTTGGGGTTTACGCTTCTTTCTCTGCTTGTATTTATCGTGCTTTTCATTCAGCTTGTTTTCCTGCCGATTGAGTTTTTTATTTGATTTTGACTTTTCATCGGACAGGCGATCACGCTTTTTTTCTTCTCGCTGTAACCGCTGAGGCTTACTTACCTTATCTTTGATAGGTTCCGCTATTCTGCGTTTTGCAGAGTCTATCGCATGAAGTACGTCATTGTCCTGATCTTCATTGACAGCTTTCTGCCACGCAGAAGCCCTCATTCGCTTTGCCGAATATGAGACTGGCTTTAATGCAAGCAAGCCTAGGTGAGAATTTCTGCTGATCTTTTTCTGATTATGCAGTTCTTTAACACGGAATTGCTGTTCTGTTTTCAGCTGTTTACGCTCAAATTTCAGCTCACGCTTTGTCTGCTTATATGCCTGCGATCGACGCTTGTTCAACGCCTTACGGAACTTATTGCCCTTGTTTTTTACAATTCGGGCTTTATATTCCGCCTTGGCTTTCTTCAAATCGGCTTTTGTCGCAGCCATTTTCGGCTTCTGCGTTTTCGCCTTATAGAGCTTGTTATCAGCTTTCTTTAGCTGCAACTTCGCTTTTTCAAGCTTGTACTGTTTCTTTGTTTTCAGGTGATCATGCGTACCCTTGACAGCATCGACCGCCGTGCGGCCCATGAGAAACACACCACGGTGATAATCGTCCACCGCTTCACGGGTGTATTTCTGCTTGAGCTTGTTACGGACTTCACGCTGGGTAATATCGGCGGTTTTGATACCGCCAGTTTCCGTTGCGAAAGCTGTATCGACCGCCGTCTGAGCTACATCATGAACTGCAAAATTCACAGCACGGGTATTTACCTTAAATAGCTTTCCTTTGAATGTCTTAGGCTGCCATGATTTGATCATCCGTGTAACTGACGGTTTATCGCCCTGAATGCGGTATTTCGCATTTGCAAACTTATGGACGATACCCCGACCGCCGTGATGCGTTTTCTCACCACGGACAATATATGCACGGGTATGAAAGCGGCCTCTGCTGTTAGCTTCACGGCGGAAATCTATCTGAAACTGCTTCGACCGTCTGCTGACTCTGTCGAAACGTGCCTGTGCTCTGCGGAGGTTATTCTCTTTTCTATGTAAGCTCATAGCTCCCCCTTTCCCTAAAATTTGCCCTTGACATTTTAGCTAAAATGGGATATACTAATATTAGCGAAAATGTTTGGAGGTGTTATTATGATCACTGCAACCGCTACCGATATTCAGAATAACTTTGGCCATTATCTGCAAGCTGTTCAGCAGGGTGACGAGATCATCATTCTCAAGAACGGAAAAGAAGTTGCAAGACTTGTTTCCCACGAATCAAGCGTTTCCTTCCTGACTGATTCACTTACTGGCGTTCTTAAAAATGATTATGATGATAAAGCAGTTCGTGCAGAAAGGATAGAAGCACATGAAAATTTTGGTTGATACCAATGTCATTCTTGATGTGCTTTGCAACCGTCCTGAGTTTGTCGAAGCCTCATCAAAAGTTTGGAAGTATTGTGAAGTAGATCAAATCGAGGGCTACATTTCCGCATTGTCTGTTCCGAACATTGTGTATATTCTCCGCAAGGAGCTTACTCCACAGAAAACAGAACAGCTCATTCAGCAGATCACGATGATATTTAAAGTTGTTGACCTCAAATCAACCGATCTAAAAGCCGCCGCTGAGATGTTTTCTTCTGATTATGAAGATGCCTTACAGATGTGTCAGGCAAGTAGGATCAAAGCGGATTATATCGTCACAAGAAACATTCGTGATTTTAAGGACAGCAAAGTGCCTGCTTTGAAGCCCTCAGAATTGCTTGAGAGAATTTGAACCTGAAAGCTGTCGGCTGTTGTCGGCAGCTTTTATTATTCTCCGGTTGGTTTCGTGGTCATGAGTTTATACATTTCCGTATCTGTCGGGAAACGATCGGTAAACGGTAGAAGCACCTTATCATAGCGGATAAGCCCCTCACCCGGGCCGCTGTTTGTTACAAACTTCATCTGCTCCTTAGAAATATGTAGCTTTTCAGCGAGAATGTCTCTGTCTCCGGCTGCCTGATTCAGCATATAGACAAAATCCGAGTTATCAAAGATGTTCTCGACCTCCTGAGAAGAAAGCAAATCCTTGACATTTTGCGTGATGCCTGTCGGCACGCCGCCCCATTTACGAAAACGCTTCCAGATCTCAGCGGAATATTTCGCTGTCTGTTCCTCTTTCAGAAGGAGATGGAACTCGTCAATGTAGTAGCGAGTGATCTTCTTTTTTTCACGGTTTGCGGAAACTCTGTTCCACACGGTATCCTGCACGATCAGCATACCAACTTTTTTGAGCTGATTGCCAAGTTCCTTAATATCAAAGCAGATGATACGATTACTCATATCAATGTTGGTGCGGTGATTAAAGAGGTTCTGGCTGCCATTGACGAACATTTCAAGGGAGTTTGCCACTCTCAGAGCGACTTCGCGCTCCTCATGAAGCTCTCTCTGCAAATCGGAGAGAAGCGGCATTTTGTCCTCAGACGGCTCATTCTCAATGAAGTGTTTGTAGATACGCTGAACACACTTATCAATGACCGAGCGTTCCTCCGCAGAAAGCCCGTAGCGACCGCCGACAATGATCTCACACAGTGAGATCAGGAAGTCGGACTTATTCGCAATGACTTCCATAGGATTGCTGAACATATAGTCATCAATGGTAATGTCCATAGGGTTGATATGCTGTTCGCTGTTTGAAGCGATACGGATAAGCTGTCCGTGAAGTACCGAAACAAGCGGAAAATACTCGCCTTCGGGATCGCAGATGATAATATCATCGGGTGTGGTCAGAAAGCAGTCGAGAATTTCACGCTTAACCGAGAACGATTTGCCTGCACCTGGCGTACCGAGGATAAGCCCGTTCGGGTTTTTGAGCCTTGACCTGTTGGCACGGATCATGTTGCCCGACAGCGTATTGATACCATAATAGGTTGCCTGTCCGTCCTGAAACAGCTCTTTTGTGGTAAACGGCACAAAGATTGCAATGCCCGAAGTGTGCATCTCACGGCGGACGGGAATCTCGTTATAGCACAGCGGAAGTGTGGAAACGAGTGTCTGTTCCTGTCGATAATCATAGGGAAACATCGTGCAGTTATTCTTCTGGCAGACACGCTTCAGCATTTCAGAAAGAAGTTTCAGCTCCTTTTTACTTTTTGCATAAGCTCTCAGTGAAATACTGATATGAAAAAGACGCTCATTCTTGCTGTTCAGATCAGCGAGGAGCTTTTCAATGTCCTCGATATACATCTTGATCGCAGGAGGAAGAATATCGGGATCATAACCCGATTGCGAAGCCTTTTTCTGTTCGTCGATCTTCATCTGCTCGACGTTCGTCAACTTTTTCTTGACGAATTTCAGGGCATCTATCTGGTCCAGCGGATCAACATGGATATTCACGCAAAAAAGGTTCTGCATTTCAAGGAAGTCCTTTAATATCTCGTCTGACAATTCTCCTGCAAGGATATTCATACCCCATACAGCACCGTAAGCTTTACCGATCTCAAAGTCAGCCTTATTGAATTTCAGCGAGGACGGACTGATAGAATCCTTTGTGTCCATTCCTGCATGAAGCATACTGTCCCAATCAAAGATGAATGGAGAATTTCTGTAAGGGTTCAAGGCATAGTAGAGAGCTTCAAGGCGTTGTCTGCCGTCAAGAAGTTTCGCTTCCACGCCGAAAGCCTTAAAGCCCTTGATCACGTCATTTTTGATCGACAAGAGTTTTGCCCTTGCTGCCTTGTATGATGTGGATTCAATACCAAATGTCAGGAACTTTCTTGCCGACTGACCGTTAGAGCCTTTCATCAGCTTATCGGTCAGCATCGAAGAATATTCGCTGCGAATACCGTTAAATTCATCGTCCTGTTCGGGTATCTGTACCGTTTTTACGAGCTTTTCCTTTGATCTGTTCTGATTTTCAAAGGTAAGCTGGAATTTGATTGTATTGTCAAAGAGATTGATAACATCACAATACTTTGAGAAGATATTATTTTGTTCATCAAACTCTGAAATAGAGTAATTGGCATCATAAAACTGTACCGTCATAGAGAAGAAGTTCTCCGATACCTGGCAAACACCGTCCTTATACATACACATATATGGAATCGTGTTCTGCACCGTAGTCTTACCGCCATTAGCACTCTTGATTTCCGCCATTCGTGCGGAAAGTATTTTTTTGTCCTCTTTTGTAAGCTGAGAGGCTGGCTTGCCCATGACAACCTTAGACTTGCTGCGGTTATCACTTTTATTGGCATTTCTCTTTCTAAATCCCATTGGTAACCTCCGTTTGTATTCAAAAGCGGAGACACCGAAAGTGTACTATAATAGGAAGCCGTATCAGCCTTTTCTTTCGGCATCTCTCAGCTTTTTCTTGATTCTTGTGTATTCGATATGCCTTTCAAAGCACTCAAATATGTTTGTTGTGCGGTAATACCGCTTTCGAGGTCTTGTAAAGTATTCACGCATATATTTTGCCTGTTTCTCCAAGAAAACACCATTTTTCTTATAAAGTCCGCAGAGTATCGCAGGAGTAGCGACTGCACCCATAGCGAAAATTGCTCCGGACATTCCTATAGCTGTTTTCGTCAGAAAGAAAACAGGTGCTCCGAGAACAAGACCGATACCAAAGCATATTACCTGTCTTTTGGTAAATCCCATAATGAACTTCTCTTTGATGTCGTTCAGGTCTTTAGGGATTTGTACATAATGTGCCATAAATCCTCCAATCTTGTTCAAGGTCAATGTGCGTTAAACACACTTTTGCTGATAGCTCCTGTACGCAGAATGGTAAAGATAAGTGCCGCCGTGTATCCCATAAGCATTGCCATTTGCATTATCACACCGTCCGAACTTGAATTGAGCGACGTGATCATATTGCTGAAAAGCGTTTTGAAGATACCGAGTGCGACTACGATAAAGAACCCCTGGAAAGAAAGAGCTAAGAGCTGTTTTACCCAGTTTTTACCGATGCTTGCCCATTCTCCGCTGTCCATCATTGTTGCCATAGGAATAGGTGCAATGCTGAGATACATAAACACCTCGATGATACGGCTTGCAAGGGTAATTACAATTGCAACAATAAGTATCATCACTCCCAGATGAACAATAAGGGATATGAACCACACCGTCATCAACTCACCTAAACCTAAGCTGTTGAGAGCCGTTTTCTTTAACGATAAACTATTAGACAGATAGTCACCGCTGCCGAACAGCGTGGCAAGACCGTTGGAGCATACGCTTGTGCCAAATGAGAATAGTGCGGAAGCGATGTAATATGTGTTGGCTACAAGTATTACACCGCATAAGGCTTTGATGATCCATTTTATAAAGATCGAATCGTCGAAGTCTTTGAAATTATTTCCCCGAATGACCATTTGACAAAGCTCATTCAAGAGAATGACTGTCAGAATGAAACCTCCAATAGGGACTACAACATTGTTACAGAGCGTTTCGATAGTTGCCCAAATTCCGTAGCCTGTCGGCGCACTTCCGGCAGTACCCGTAAACTGAGCAGGGTGCTTTGTAAGAAAGTTTGATACAAGGTTTCCCTTTGCTCCCGAACCTGTTGTCTGAGCAAATGTATCAGTCAGAAGATCGGAAATTCCGTCAAACTGAGATTTTATGCCGTCCTTGAATAAGTCACAGCACCAATCCTCCAAAGCATCAATCGCATCGCTGATTACTCCCATTTATTCATCACCCCTCTCCGAGGAATTCATCAATGGTCTGTCATATTTCACAAGCTGACGTAATTCCAGTTTTGTGGGGAGAAGGTTTCTGCAAAAATACGCAGATCCGAAATGATTGCCCTTTGTTGTAAAGAGCATATTCTGCTGTGTATGATAGTCAACCCGACTATCAAAGCAAAGCATCTGAATCTCATTATTGAATATCTTGTATCGTGCCTTACCCTGAATACTGTTCACGGGCAAGAGCAGAGCAAAAGGCTTCTGAAAAGCAAAAGCTCGTTTCAGGACTTCATTCTTCTTAGAAAATGGGGGATTGCTTACGAGAATATCCCATTCGTCAGGCTCAAAGTGAAAAAAATCCTTGTCATCTTTCAAGCTGCTTCGTTCCACATAAAACCCCTGTTCGGTAAGATACTGATAAAACGCACTCCATTCTTCATCAAACGGACACCATATTTTCTTGTCTTTCGGCAGAAATTCCATTAACGGCTCTACCGCATAGAATGGAGTGTACACTTCATCTCCTGCACTTGTTTTATTGGCAGTTAAATATCCGATATTTATTGCCATTTATATTTTCACTCCCTTTCATATCTGAGAGTGCAGATCACTTACCCAAAACCCATTATTGCAACGCAAAACCCACCGCTATGTAGCTAATCTGCTTATATTAGGTCACAACGTCACTTAAATCGCACCCGTCATCATTGTTTCAAGAACAGGAACGAGGACGATTGCAAGGAGTATCAGACCAAGGCCTGACATGAGCTGCTTCATGCCTTGGGATTTAGCACCGGGGTTATCATTACCGTAACCTTCCAGAAGGTTTACAACGCCCCATACACCAACACCTGCACCGATCAGGCAGATAACGCTCTTGAGTACGGTACAAGCAGTAGAAATGAAAGAAGAAGTATCAACAGCACCCGTGCCTGCTGCAAATGCCTGAGTTACACAGGTAGATGCCATAACGCCTGCGATCGTGCAGAACATGGTTGCCTTCTTTGCACCACGGGTGAGCTTAGAGAGCCACTTGTGCTTCGGTGCAGAGGCAGTGGCTGCTGTCTCCATTGCGGTTGCATCGACCGCAGAAATATTCAGTTCGTTCATAGGTAAAAAGTCTCCCTCAAAAAAAATAAAGTAATAATTGTCCGCAGCTTCAACCGATTCTTTTTTTAGGCAATACCACACAAAGATCGTGCGGTATTGCCTTTATTCGGTTTCTTCACTGTCTGAGTTAAAAGCCGACATATATCTCTTTTTCTTCGGTTTCCTCAGATATTGCAGTACCAGCTTTATCTTTTTCTTTTGCTGATACTGTTGTAACTTCCTGTCCGGCGTTTGTCATATCCACACCATAAGCCGAAAAACGTTCTCCTTTGGGCAGTTTCAAACGCATCTCTCTTCGGTTACTCACATAGTTTTCGATGTTAAATTCCTGCTCAGGATTGTCATCTAACAGCATAGGGTACTGCTTTTGACGGGTAATATCAAACTTGTCCGAGAAGAACGGACGCACTCCTCG
>OHYD01000627.1_pt1 | contig 18242 bp, 13 predicted proteins | sample 1580191 | NCBI WGS metagenome assembly OHYD01 (sample SAMEA3882510, study PRJEB24775) | human gut metagenome | biome: human-associated habitat; feature: intestine environment; material: feces | place: Netherlands | collected 2009/2010 | reverse complement strand
AATTGAAGCACTGGCAGAAGTTCTCCACAAAAGCCAGATGACTGTTAAAACTGCTCTGGCAGTACTGGAAAAACAGGAGCTTATCTTCCGAAAAGGGCAGGGACCCGGACAGCCCAATCGAATTTATAACACAATGATTACTTTTCACCGACAGTGAAAAGATGGCTGAACGTTCTGTTGATCTCTTTGAAAAAATCACACAAGCAAAAACGTCATAAATAAAAAAAATTGGGAGTGATCCGCTGATTGTTCAGCGTGTTCACTCCCTTTTCTTTGTTCAGTGATGATTTTAAAAATTACGGTGGCAAATGGGTGGCAAATAGACTGAATTCCACTCATAAAAGCCTGTAAAACCGCTTATTTACGTGATAATAAGCAGACTGTTTCTATATGCACCGTCTCCGGGAACTGATCCACTCCCCGCACTTTCCTGATCTCATACCCATTTTCACACAGATACTTCAGATCCCTTGCCAGGGTCGCAGAGTCACAGCTTACATACACAACTTTTTCCGGCTCCATCTTCACGATCGTCTCAAGCAGCGTCTCATCACAGCCTTTTCTCGGAGGATCTACTACGATCACATCCGCACGTGCCTTCTCGCCACCATGAGTTTTAGCATATTCTTCATAATAGTCCGGCAGAACTTCTTCTGCCTTTCCAACATAGAACGCTGCATTATTGATCTCATTGATCTTCGCATTATTCTTTGCATCTTCGATTGCCTGCGGCACGATCTCAACTCCATAGACCTGCTTTGCCTTCTGTGCAAGGAAGAGAGAAATTGTTCCGATACCGCAATACAGATCCCATACAGTTTCCGTCCCTTTCAGATCTGCATATTCCAGTGCAAGTCCGTACAGTTTTTCAGTCTGCACCGGATTCACCTGATAAAAGGACAAAGGAGAAATCTGATACTTTACATTTCCAATATAATCTGTGATAAATCCCTGTCCCCACAGTACTTCATAAGAATTTCCCATGATGACGTTATCCCTGCGTGTATTCGGACTGAGCGTAATACTTGTCATTCCTTCAAGCTGAGTCAGTTTTTTAATCAGCCGGTCCGCTTTCGGTAATTTCGTTCCGTTGATCACAAGACAGACCATGATCTCTTTTGTTGTAAATCCATAGCGGATCAGTACATGGCGGATCAGGCCTTTGCCTGACTTTTCATCATACGCTGCAACACAATTTTCTTTCATATACTGCAAAATAATTTCAAGAATCTCCCGATTCTGCTCAACTCCCAGGATACATTCTGTATTGGCAATGATATCATGGGTTCTTCCGGCATAAAATCCAGTAACAGGATTCCCCTCTTTATCTGTACCAAAGGGGAATTGTGCCTTATTTCTGTAGCGGAATGGTTCATCCATTCCTTCCACCGGTTCCATTACTGCATCGATCTTTCCCCTGTCAAAACCACCGATCCGTTCCAGATTGCCACGAATCTTCTGTTCTTTGAAAGCAAGCTGACGCTCATAAGACATTTCCTGGATCTGACAGCCACCGCACTTTCTTGCAAATGCACACTTCGGTTCTACACGATCTGCCGACGGATGGATAATCTCCATCATCCGGGCATAGCCATAATTTTTCTTTGCTTTCATCACTTTCGCTTCTACTACATCCCCGATGATCGCATCTTTAATAAACAGGGTATATCCATCCACGCGGCCGATTCCTTCACCGCCCACACCAATATCCGTTATTTCTACTGTTACAACGTCATTTTTATTCAGCATTTTATTTCTGTTCCTATTTCTATTCTTGTTGAAAGCCGATTCTTAAATTGATGTTGGGGTCAAAAGCCCCCAACAATGATGCCAACGGATTGTTTCGTGCTACGCACTCCCACAATCCTACCCGCTATTCGCATATCATGGTGCTTACGCCCCACTTTTATGCTCATATCGGGGCGGGTCTCAAGGTCATTCTACCACCAGTGTGCAAGCACACGTGGTTTCAGACCTTTTGACCCTGACATCTTAAATTATGAAAAATACGCTTTGCAAATATCTTAAATATCTGAGGTTTTCCTTATATTTGACTCAAATAAACGGTTGAATCCCAGCCAGTCTGTTCCCTTTTTATTCTTAAAAAGCTCAGTCAGTGTCTGAAGCTTCGCATCTGCACTGTCTGCCAGGTTCAGAGCCATTGCCTCTGCCAGTGCCGGTTTCTTTGGTGAACCATATTCCAGCTCGCCATGATGTGCCACGATACAGTGCTTCAGTTCATTTCCTATCTTTTCTGGGAAATCAGGAATCGAGCGGATCGCATCATCGATCATTTCCACACCGATCACAATATGACCGATCAACTGTCCTTCATCTGTATAATCATTATCCGGAAATGCAGACAGCTCTTTTACTTTTCCAATGTCATGGAAAATTGCTGAAGTCAGCAGAAGATCCCGGTTCAGGATGCTGTAATTTGAAGCAAAATATTCACATAAATGAACCACGCCAAGTGTATGCTCAAGCAGACCTCCGGCAAATCCGTGATGAACCGTCTTCGCAGCAGAATGACCTTTGAATTTTGCAATAAATGCTTCATCTTTCACGAAGTAAAATTCCAGTGCCGCTCTCAGATATGGATTGGAAATCTGACGGATATATGCCACCAGTTCCTCGTACATACTGTCCACACTTTTCTCTGTTGTCGGCATATAATCAGCCGGATTATATTCTCCTTCCTGAGCCACCCGGATCTGCCGGATGTTCATCTGAAGATTCCCGTTATAATTAATGATATCTCCAAATACTTCGATAAAATCTTTCTCATCATAATCCGCAATTCCCTGTGAATTAGGATCCCATACCTTTCCGTCTAACGTTCCAGTCTTATCCTGAAGGATCAGATTGTCATAAGGCTTTCCATTTCTTGTCTCCGCAGAACGCTTTCCCTTACAAAGGTATACATTCCTGATTGTCTCGCCTTCACATAATCCACTAATATATCTCATTTCTATCCTCTTTCTATTATTTTGATGTCGGGGTCAAAAGCCCCCGACTTTGATGCCTACGGATTGCTCCGTGCTACGCACTCCCACAATCCTACCCAATATTCGCATATCGTGGGATTATCATCCCACTTGCACTATTTTTTATCGCCAACATTCACAGTGAAATCAAGATCCACATATCCGTCAGCACCTTTTCTTTTTCCTTTAACCCGGATCACTGCATCGCTCTTTTCTTCCAGCACAGCCTTCTCATAGCTGCTCATACTGGAAACTGACTCACCGGAAACCTGCCAGATAATATCCCCGCTCTGGATTCCTGCTGCCATTGCCGGAGAATCAGGATCTACTTCAATGACATACAATCCTGACGGCATGCCTTCATTCTGCTGAAGTTCTCCCGTCACAGTCGTTCCGTAAATTCCGATATAAGGCACACTTCCCCCATTCGCCATCAACTGGATCCTGGATTTCAGATCAGAGATTGCATATGCATTCACCGTATGGTCTCCCTTATCTTCCCAGATATCATCCGAAATCATTCCGATTACTTCTCCGTCCATATTGAAAAGGATTCCTGTCGCACCATCTGAACCGGAAATATCTGTTCCGATCACTCCGCATTCGCCATCCCGGAATTTTTGCTGATATTCGGTGGAACTGATAATCCCATAACTGACTCCGTCCTCATATCCTAAGGTATTTCCAAGTGCAATCACTCCGTCCCCCTGAGCTGCAAGATTGGAATTGCCAAGTTCTGCGACATGGATCGCATTCCAGGTTGCATCTGACAGCTCGTTCTTTGCCACACTGAATACTGCAAATCCACTGTTCTTATCTCTGCTTTTGACCGATGCCTTATAACTTGTACCGTCTACAAATTCCACCTGCCATTCTTCCGCATCTTTGCAGACTGACTCGCTGGCAAAGATCAGAAGCTCCTGTCCGTTATCCGCAGTGATCACTCCTGATACAGACGAGGTGATCCCCGTTGCCTCCGCATCCCAGTCTTCTTCCTCCGATGCCGCACTGACAGATACAACTCCCTTTTTTGCTTCCTTTACAGCCTGATACATACTCTTAAGGATCTCTTCATAATTTTCTTTGCTCAATGTCTGATCCACCGGATCATTCTGATTTCCTGCTGCCGCATCTTCCTGCCCTGAAGGAGTATCATCTTCCGGGATCGTCACTGTCTCCGGTTTGCCTTTCAGCCACCTCTGTGCCGCCGGCTTCACCGCAAAAAATCCCAGGCTCGCAACTCCTCCGAAAATCAGCCCGTACAGAGCGATCCTGACAAACTGCTGGATCAGCATCTTCCGGCTGATCTTTTTGGGCTTTATCGTCTCCTGCAGGAATGAATAAGATTCCTCTTCTTCCTGAGGCTTCTCCTGCTCTTTTTCATCTAACATAGGCACTGTCTCCCATACGAAAAAAGTCTTTCGTTTTCTAGTATAACTGATTTATTCTCATTGTTCAATATCGGATAAAAGCCTTTTCTTTACGCAAAGAATGGGGTACAATAGGACAGAGTTAATCCTAAAAAATATCAAGGTGGAATTATGAACCAGAAGACTTTATTTAAATTAGAATATGATAAGATCATTGCCCTGTTGGAGAAGGAGGCAACTTCTTTCCGCGGAGGGCAGCTCTGCCGCCGGTTAAAGCCGATGACAGATATCAATAAAATTAATACATTTCAGGAACAGACTGCGGCAGCGTTCACCAGGATTGTACAAAAGGGACGCATTTCTTTCGGTGATGCTGCTCCGGTCGAAGAGTCCATGAAACGGCTGGAAGTCGGTGGTGCTTTAAGTATTTCCGAGCTGCTCCGCATCAGCCGTCTTCTCGGAAATGCTGCCCGGGTAAAGGCTTATGGCAGACATGATACACAGGAAGAATCCTGTGACTGTCTGGATGCTTTTTTTGAACAGCTTGAACCGCTTACCCCTCTGGCAAATGAGATTGAGCGGTGTATCCCCGGGGAAGATGAAGTCAGTGATGATGCAAGCTCCACATTAAAGCATATCCGACGCAGTATTAATGGGATCAATGAGCGGGTACATGCAACTCTGACCAGTCTTGTAAATGGTTCTCTGCGGACTTATTTACAGGATCCGATCATCACCATGCGGGGTGACCGCTACTGCATCCCGGTCAAGGCTGAATACCGTGGACAGGTTCAGGGACTGATCCATGACCAGTCTTCTACCGGTTCTACGCTTTTTATTGAACCTATGGCTGTCGTGAAACTGAATAATGACCTGAAGGAACTTTATGCCAGAGAACAGGAAGAAATCCAGATCATTCTTGCCGGTCTGAGTGAAGAAGCCGCCCAGTATATTGAAGAAATCCGGGCGGATTACCGTGCTTTGACCGATCTCGACTTTATTTTTGCAAGAGGTGCATTGGCTCTGTCCATGAAAGCCAGCCGTCCGGTTTTTAACGAAGAAAATAAAATCCATATCCGTGAGGGACGTCACCCGCTGCTGGATCCTAAGACGGTCGTTCCGATTACGGTCACTCTCGGAGAAGAGTTTGATCTGCTGATCGTGACCGGTCCAAATACCGGTGGTAAGACCGTTTCCCTGAAGACAGTCGGACTTTTCTGTCTCATGGGGCAGGCAGGGCTGCATATCCCTGCCGGTGACCGCTCGCAGCTTGCAGTTTTTCATCAGATCTATGCGGATATCGGAGACGAACAGAGTATTGAGCAGAGTCTGAGTACTTTTTCTTCCCATATGACGAACATTGTATCGTTTCTTAAGAAAGTAGATTCACACTCTCTGGTCTTATTTGATGAGTTATGTGCAGGAACAGACCCGACAGAGGGAGCGGCACTGGCGATCGCCATTCTTTCCCATCTCCATTCACAGGGGATCTGCACCATGGCGACGACTCATTACAGTGAGCTGAAAGTCTATGCACTTTCCACTCCGGGAGTAGAGAATGCATGCTGTGAATTTGATGTCCAGAGTTTACGCCCGACTTACCGGCTTCTGATCGGTATCCCCGGCAAAAGTAATGCCTTTGCTATTTCCGGGAAACTCGGACTCCCCGATTATATTATTGATGACGCAAGAGAGCGTCTGACAGAACAGGATATTTCCTTCGAGGATCTCCTCACCGATCTGGAGACAAGTAAGCGTACGATTGAAAAAGAGCGAGAAGAGATTTCTGCTCTCCGCAAAGAAGCTGAAGAATTAAAATTGCAGGCAAAAGAGCGGCAGGAAAAGCTGGACGAACAGCGTGACCGGATCCTGCGTGAGGCAAATGAAAAGGCAAATGTCATCCTCCGGGATGCAAAAGAAGTCGCAGACGAGACGATCCGCAAATTCCATAAGTTCGGCAAGGAAAATATTTCTGCGGCAGAGATGGAAAAAGAACGGGAGCGGATCCGTAAGAAAGTCAACGATACCGCCGCTGCTTCTTCACTGCAGTCAAAAAAACCGAAAAAAGAACATAAGCCTTCCGACTTTAAACTGGGAGAATCTGTCAAGGTTCTGAGCATGAACCTGACCGGAACTGTCAGCTCCCTGCCGGATGCCCGTGGAAATCTGACAGTTCAGATGGGAATCCTTCGTTCCCAGGTCAATATTTCAGACCTTGAGATCATTGAAGAACCATCTTCATATGGTGCAAAGAAAATGAACCGCACTTCCAAAGGGAAGATCAAAATGGGAAAATCTCTCTCTGTCCGCCCGGAGATCAATCTGCTTGGACGAACTGTAGATGAAGCGGTTGCAGAACTGGACAAATACCTCGATGATGCACTGCTCGCCCATTTATACACGGTCCGTGTTGTCCACGGAAAAGGAACCGGGGCATTGCGTAAAGGAATCCATGAATATCTGCGTCGGCAGAAGCACGTAAAATCTTATCACCTCGCTGAATTTGGAGAGGGCGATGCAGGTGTTACGATCGTAGAACTCGGATAATAAGCCTGATAAATAAAAAGGAGGATCTTTCATGATAGGGAAACAAAAAATTCTCATCGTTGATGATGATGAAAATATTGCAGAGCTGATCTCGCTCTATCTGACAAAAGAATGCTTTGATACAAAAATGGTTTACAACGGCGAAGATGCACTGGCTGCTTTTGATACTTATCAGCCGAATCTTATTTTGCTTGACCTGATGCTTCCCGGCATCGACGGATATCAGGTCTGTCGTGAGATCCGTGCTAAATCCGTAACCCCGATCATTATGCTCTCTGCCAAAAGTGAGGTATTTGACAAGGTACTTGGCCTGGAGCTTGGTGCGGATGATTATATTATGAAGCCTTTTGACGCAAAAGAAATGGTTGCCCGTGTGCGTGCCGTACTCCGCCGCTATCAGGTCGGCAGACAGGCTGAACCCGCCCGGGAAAAGACCAAATGCGTTGAATATGAAGGACTGACGATCAATCTGACCAATTATTCTGTTCTCTGTGACGGGAAAAATGTAGAAATGCCTCCAAAAGAACTGGAGCTTTTATACTGCCTTGCCGCTTCACCGAATCAGGTCTTCACCCGTGAGCAGCTTCTTGACCGCATCTGGGGATATGAGTACATCGGTGATACAAGAACCGTTGACGTTCATATCAAGAGACTTCGTGAAAAGATCAAGGATCATCCTCACTGGAGTCTGAGTACCGTGTGGGGAATCGGCTACAAATTTGAAACGAAATAATTTTTACAACAGATGATATCCGGGGGAACATCATGAAAAGTATTTTGCACTTAAAATTTATCGTCCTATATATTATTTTTGGTTTTTTGTGCGTTTTTACAACCGCCACACTGACAAATGAGCTGATCATGGACAGACTGGAAGAAGATATTTCCCAGTCTCTTTACAGGGAGGCAACTCTGATCTCCAATAATTATCTGCCTTCTTATTTTTCAGAAGACTCTTCTATCTGGGCAGTCCAGTCCCAGCTCATTGCCATGCGGCTGTACTTAAATTCTTCTCTTTGGTTCGTCGCACCGGATGGAAGTCTCATTACCTCTTCCAATATCAGAGGTACGACTGCCCCCCGTACGATTGAAAATTTTGATCCGGCCGAAATCGGGAACAGCCAGTACATTACCGGAACTTACCACGATTACTTTGACGAGGATTTTATTACTGTCATGGCACCGGTCACTCAAGGATTCTCAACAAAGGGATATCTGCTGATCCATCATCCGGTTTCTGACATCCAAAAGCAGTGTTCGCTTCTGATGCGTCCGGTTTACATTACTCTGGCAGTGATCTTCGGACTGTCTTTCATTTTCCTGCTGGGATTCCACTTCTTTGTCTACCGCCCGCTGCGGCAGATCACAGAGGCCGCCAAGCAGTACGCCATGGGGAACCTGGATTATGCGATCCCGGTTCATTCTCATGATGAAATGGGATATCTTTCTGCCTCCCTGAACTTCATGTCTGTGCAGTTAAAAGACATGGATGATTATCAGAAAAAGATCGTAGCAAATGTTTCCCATGATTTCCGCTCACCGCTGACCTCCATCAAAGGTTATGTGCAGGCAATGACCGACGGAACAATCCCACCGGAATTACATGAAAAGTACCTGAATATCATCCTGTTCGAGGTGGAACGACTGACCGACCTTACTACCGACCTGCTCACTCTCAACGAATTTGATACCAAAGAGCTGCTTTTAGACAAAACCACCTTTGATATTCAGGAAGTGATCAAGAATACAGCCCTCTCTTTCGAGGGAGTCTGCACACCGAAGCACATTTCCATTCAGTTGCTGCTGCTTCCTGATGCGGTTTTTGTCTGTGCAGATAAGCGGAAAATCCAGCAGGTTCTTTACAACTTGATTGATAACGCAATCAAATTCAGCGAAAATGAATCTTCTGTTTTTGTGGAAGTATCAGGAAAAAATGATAAGATCTTTGTCTCTGTAAAAGATCAGGGAATCGGTATTCCGAAAAAAGAACTGAATAAAATCTGGGAACGTTTCTATAAATCTGATCTGTCCCGTGGAAAGGATAAGAAGGGAACCGGACTGGGGCTTGCTATTGTCAAGGAAGTGATCCAGGCTCACGATGAGCATATCAATGTCATCAGCACCGAAGGAGTCGGTACGGAATTTATCTTTTCTCTGAGCAAAGCCAGTCAGGATTAGGAGGAAAACTGATAAGAAAACCGGGATGACGATCTTTCAAGATTCTCTCATCCCGGGTATTTTTTTCTGTTGCTTTTTGCTGTAATACTTTTCCTGTCTGTAAACTGCTCTCTGGATTTTATTTGTAAACCAGCGGTTTAATATCGGCATCATCCATATTCTCTGCCGTCACCCATACATACCCCGTATTCACTTCCGCTTCATTTCCAATCTCAAGAACTGTACGGGCAGATGCGATCACTGCCGCATATCCCATTCCAAATGGATTCTGTACAACCAGTCCATCCAGTTCTCCGTCCTCCAGTGCTTTCACCTGTTCTTTTCCTGCATCAAATCCTACAATCTGAATTTCATCGGAATTGTCCAGTTCATCCAGCACCTGAATCCCCAACTGGGTAGAAGTTTCATTCAATGCAAAGATCCCTTTCAGTTCCGGATGCTTTTTCAGGTAATACGCAACCGCCTCTTCGTTACTCATTTTGTCGGCTGCCGACTTTACTTCCTCAAACTTTTCCGCTACAGTCGGTGCGGTTGCTCCGTCCTTCGTTGCTGTATCTGTTCCTCCGGCTGCCGTTCCGTCATCGCCATTTGCAGAAGTTTCTGCTGTATCTGTACCACTTCCATTTGCAGTGCCTGTCGTCTGAGCTGCATCATCCATCTTTTCTCCTGCTTCTGCTGCAGCCAGATCTTCTGCAGACATCCCAAGCTGCTCTGCCGCTGCTTTCCGCTTTAACTGATCCAGTTCATCTACATAGATCGTCTCTACTACGGATACATCAGGATGATTTGCCTTAATCTCCTCTTTTACACCGGCTTCTCTTTCTTTTCCATTCTCCGATACAGAATCATTAAGCAGAAGGGCAATTTCCCCACTGTCACCGATAGCCTCACATAATTTCTTCACACCCGTCTTTGCGGCTTCTTTATTATCTGTCCGGCAGATACACTGGATTCCCTGATAACTGTTTCCTGAATCAAACGCTACGATCGGAATCCCGTTCGCAGTCGCAAGATCAAACTGAACCTCCGAAGCACTCTCATCAATACTGGATACCGCAATCACATCGGGATATCTTGCAAGCTCTTCATCTAAAATGTTGACCATCTCATCAATATTATCATTCTCATCCGGGGCATTGTATACCACCTTGATCTTATCATCTCCGCTGTATCCAAGACTCTCATTAAGATCCTCGGCTGCCTGCTCCACACCTTTCTTTACTTCATCCCAGTAAGGTGTCCCTCCGGCTCTTCCGATCACGGAAATATAAGTTCCCGGCTCTAAATCCAGCCCCTCTACATCTGCATATGCCGAAGGTGAAATGGCATCCAGATTCGCCTGCCATGCCGGAACTTCTGTCTTATCCCCGGTATAAATACTCTCTGTTTTTTTTGAATTGCCACAGGCACTCAATATCATTGCGGAACAAAGAACCGCACTGATCATAGCCACATAACGTCTTTTCATCATATTCCTCCGCTTTACATACTTTCCTTATCCTGTTCAGGCTCTCAATCCACTATGATACACGAAACTCCGCAAAAAGGAAGTAGTTTTTTCTTAAAAAATGATGAAATCTTCTTTTAACCTGCATTTTTCATCCTCTGACCACTCGTTTTGCATTAAATTTCTGCCATTTTTCTTCTCCTTTTCTGTCGCTTTCTTGTATAAAAGCCTGATTTATGTTAAAATGTTGATGTTTATTGTATAATCTGTAACCGCTGAGTTACCAGTCCTTATATACTGCATTCAGACTGTTACATATAAAAAGAAAGGAATGAATCAAATGACAACAGCACATCTCTGCATCACGCTCGCGATCCTCGTCTATTTAGGATGTATGCTTTATGTGGGCTATCGTTGCTCCAAGAACAACAACGACTCCGCAGATTTCTATCTGGGAGGCAGAAAATTAGGTCCTCTTGTTACCGCCATGAGTGCCGAAGCTTCTGACATGAGCAGTTGGCTTCTGATGGGACTTCCGGGACTTGCTTATCTGACCGGAGTTGCCGATGCCGGCTGGACAGCCATCGGACTTGCCATCGGTACTTATCTGAACTGGAGGATCGTAGCAAAAAGAATCCGCCGCTATACTCATGTAGCAGGAAATTCTATTACCCTTCCATCCTTTTTCAGCAACCGCTACCGTGATGAGAAAAAAATTCTCCAGTCGATCGGTGCTATTTTCATCGTAATCTTTTTTATCCCGTATACCGCTTCCGGTTTTGCCGCCTGCGGAAAGCTTTTTTCCAGCATGTTCGGGATCAATTATCAGGTTGCCATGGTCATCAGTGCATTGATCATCGTCGGCTATACAACACTGGGCGGATTCCTTGCCGCATCCACCACAGATTTTATCCAGAGCATCATTATGTCGATCGCACTGGTTATTGTATTTATCTTTGGTATTAATGTAGCCGGAGGCGTGTCTGCCGTTGTTGAGAATGCTCAGTCTCTCCCGGGATATCTTACAATGCACACGACTTACGATCCGGTTTCAGGAACAGAACAGCCTTATCCGATTATCAGTATCGTATCCATGATTGCATGGGGACTTGGATATTTCGGCATGCCACATATCCTGCTCCGCTTTATGGCCATTGAAGATGAAGAGAAATTAAAGCTGTCCAGAAGAGTTGCAACCGGATGGGTTGTCATTTCTCTTGCAGTTGCAGTGTTGATCGGTATCATCGGACTTGCCATGACAGCAGCCGGTGAACTGATTCCACTGGAGGGTTCTGCTTCAGAGACGATCATTGTTAAGATTGCTGACCTGATGAGCCAGCATGGTGTGCTTCCGGCACTTCTTGCGGGAACGATCCTCGCAGGTATCCTTGCCTCCACCATGTCAACGGCTGATTCACAGTTACTTGCTGCTTCTTCCTCCGTTTCTTCAGACCTTTTGGGAGATTTTCTGAAGAAAAAGACAGGAAAGAAAGGGTCGATGTTTGCGGATCGTATTACCCTGCTTATCATTGCACTGATTGCAGTCTTCCTTGCAAGAGATCCGAACAGTTCTGTTTTCAATATCGTATCTTTTGCATGGGCCGGCTTCGGTGCTGTATTCGGACCGGTTGTCCTCTTTGCATTGTTCTGGAAACGTTCTAACTGGCAGGGAGCTTTAGCCGGAATGATTTCCGGCGGAGCAATGGTCTTCATTTGGAAATACCTGGTACGCCCGCTCGGTGGTGCGTGGGATATCTACGAACTGCTTCCGGCATTCCTTGTATCCTGTGCAGCGATCGTCCTTGTAAGCCTGCTTACAAAGGCCCCGTCCAAAGAGATCGTGGAGGAATTTGAAAGCGTATAATCCCTTTAAAATACGGGGAAAAAGACAGTCATGACTAACTCGTATCTGCCCGGAAGGTATTCGATTAAATACAGTTTCAACCCTTGTATATTTTAGATTCTTGTATTAGAATGTAGATAACGAAACGGAAGTTGTCCGTTTTGAAATCAAAAAAGGAGGATACATACCCATGGCACGTGTAATTAGTGATGAATGTGTAAAGTGTGGTACTTGCGAAGCTGAATGTCCGGTAAGTGCAATTTCTGAAGGCGAAGATACATATGTTGTTGATGCTGATTCCTGCATCGATTGTGGAGCATGTGAGGCTGCCTGTCCAGTAGGTGCTATCTCCGAGGCTTAAGATTACAGACGCAACGTGATCACAGAGCAAAAAAGTCCTGCCCGGCTGATGAAGTTCAGCCGCTGCAGGACTTTTTCTTTTCTGAAACAAACGGACATTCACTGCATAAAATATAGAAACAATGAAGTATCTGCAATTCCGGAGGCTGCAACTCTGGAAACTGCGAATCCGGTTGTAATTCCCGTGATATATGCCACAATTTGACGAACGATTAACCGGCATTCCCGGAACAGCTTATGCTATAATAAAGCAAGAATTACAGTTCACCCCTTAAAGGTGAACTGTAATATGCCATGTCAGATAGGAGGTATAGATATCCATGGGGGAAGTCAGATTTATGATTTCCGAAGCCGCAAAAAAAGTGCATGTCGAATCTCATGTTCTACGCTACTGGGAAGAAGAGCTTGGACTTTCGATCGGCAGAACGGAAATGGGACATCGATATTATACCGAAGATGACATACAGCTTTTCTGCTGTATCAAAAGACTAAAAGATGAAGGAATGCTTCTGAGAGACCTGAAGCTGCTTATTCCTCAATTAAATGAGACCCGGAACCGGCTGCGTCAGGCGGACAAGGTCTCTGAAAAAACAACCGCAAAGTCCGCTGTAAAAGCACTTGCAGGTGCAGCCACAAAAACAGACATAAAGACTGTCGCAGATGCAGCTGCAAAGCCAGTCACAAATGCAGCCGCTCCTGCCGGAACGAATCCTGTTCCCACACCGGACTCTGTTGAAAAATCTTCAGCCGCCCTGCCATCGGCTGCCGTTACCCCTGATGAAATCATTACCCGGACGCAACTGGAACAGGTAAGATCTCTTCTCGGCGACGTGCTTTCCGAGGTAGTCACAGACAATAATTCCACGCTCACCGATCAAATCAGTAAGACAGTAACTTCTGATATACTCCGGGAAATGGACGACCTCTTTCAGGCAAAAGAGCGACGGGAAGAAGAACATTTCCGTAAGCTGGATTCTCTCATCCGTCAACAACAGGCAAATCGACGGGAATCTGCAAAAGGGAACGCAGTTATCAGGCTTAAGAAAATTTTTACCTGACCGGCAGATGCAAAGGGACTGCCGTATCTGAACTTTCACTTCATACGGCAGTCCCTTCTTTGTCTGATCTTCTGATGATCTTCTGATTTACAGGCAGATCCTGAACTTCTGGTCTGAATTTTCATCTTAATTCTGATCTTAAGATTTTAAATTTCTCAGGAGTCCCTCTCCTGTCTTCTTTCTTCATTTCCAAATCTCGTATACTGCGGCATCCATGCAAGACGCACTGTTCCGATCGGGCCGTTTCTCTGCTTCGCAATAATGATCTCCGCAATATTTTTATCTTCTGTATCCGGATTGTAGTAATCATCACGGTAAATGAACATACATACATCGGCATCCTGCTCGATTGCTCCTGACTCACGCAGGTCAGAAAGCATCGGACGCTTATCCGTTCTCTGCTCTACCGCACGGCTCAACTGGGACAGTGCAATGACCGGCACGTTCAACTCCCTTGCCAGCCCTTTCAAAGAACGCGAAATCTCCGAAATCTCCTGCTGACGGCTTTCATTTCTGCGGCTGTTACTTCCACTCATCAACTGTAAGTAGTCAATGATAACCAGATCAAGTCCCATTTCCAGCTTATATTTTCTGCATTTGGATCGCATCTCAGAAATAGTGATACCTGACGTATCATCAATGATCATCCGGGAAGATCCAATCGTTCCTGCTCCCTCGATCAGCTTCTCCCAGTCCGTATCTGACAGATTACCGGTTCTTAAAATCTGTGCATCCACATGAGATTCCAGTGAAAACAGACGGTTTACCAACTGCTCCTTTGACATCTCAAGACTGAAGATCGCCACTGCGAGATTCTGACGGAATGCCACATGCTGTGCGATATTCAAAACAAAGGCCGTCTTTCCCATAGAAGGACGGGCTGCGATCAGGACAAGGTCTGATCTCTGTAAACCGGAAAGCTTATAATCAAGGTCAATGAATCCTGTCGGGATTCCCGTAACCGTTCCCTTTGTCTTTGATGCCCGCTCAATGACATCCAAGGCATTCAGAACAACCTGCCGGATTGGAACATACTCTTCTGAATTTCCTGTCTCCGCAAGCTCAAAAACCTTCTTCTGTGCATCTTCCAGAATCTCATCCAATGGTTTATTCTGCTGATAACACGTATTTGCGGTCTCCTCATTCACTTTAATGAGCCTCCGCATCACGGATTTTTCCCGGACGATCTTTGCATAGGTATCTGCATTGGCGGATGTCTGTGCCTGCATGAGAAGATCTCTCGCAAATTCCATATTGCTGATCTCCGGTGGAACATCTTTTTCCTTCAGATAATCCTGAAGCGTGATCAGATCTACCGGCTTTCCCTGCTGAAACATTTCCACAATACAGTCAAATAGAATCCCATATGCAGTCTGATAAAAATCCTCTCCGGTTATAATTTCGGAGGCCATCGAAATAGCCTCCTTATTCATCAGCATCGCTCCCAGCACTGCCTGCTCCGCCTCCGCACTGTGCGGAGGAATCCGTTTCATTGCTGCTTCCATATCCATAAAGAATACCCTCTTATGCTTCTTCCTTTACAACGACTTTCAGTTCTGCTGTCACTTCCGGGTGCAGTTTCACTGATACCATATGCGTTCCCAGTGTCTTGATTCCCTCTTTGATCTGGATCTTTTTCTTATCTACAGAAAGATTCATCTGCGTCTTCACAGCTTCTGCAATTTCCTTGCTGGATACTGAACCGAACGTTCTTCCGCCTTCTCCGACTTTAATCGACAGCTCAACCTTTCCTGCTCCAAGTTCTGCTGCCAGTTCTTTTGCAGCCTCCAGGTTCTCCTCGGCAACTTTCTTTTCATTATTCTTCTGCAGCTTCAGGTCATTTAAATTCTTTCCTGTCGCCTCCAGACCGACTTTCTTCGGAAGAATGAAATTTCTTGCATATCCATCATTTACGTTTACGATCTCACCCTTTTTTCCAAGGGATTTTACATCTTTCAACAAAATTACTTTCATCTTATATATCTCCTTCTTCTATCATTTTATCAATCGTTTCTTTGAGTGCATTAACCGCCTCTTCAATATTTGTATGGTCAAACTGTGCTCCTGCGGAATTGATATGACCACCGCCACCCAGCTTCTCTGCAATGATCTGCACATTCACCTCGTCAATCGATCTGGCACTCATATAGATTTTGCCCTCATACACCGTCAGCACAAAAGAGGCTTTGATCCCGCTGATATCCAGCAACTCATTGGCTGTCTGTGCCGCAAGTACCGTCGGACTGTCAATGTCACCCGGACACTGGGCAATGGCATATTCTTCCCGGTAGACCTCTGCCCGACGCATCGCCTCTGCTTTCGCCCTGTAAGACTCCATATCATCTCGGAACATCTTACGAACACGGGTAATATCTGCTCCGCATCTCCTTAAGAACGCAGCCGCCTCAAAGGTACGCACACCGGTACGGTTCATAAAGTTTCTCGTATCGATCATAATTCCCGCATACAGACAATCCGCCTCAACCGACGGGATTTTGATATCGTCTACAATATACTGCAATACCTCTGCAACCATCTCACAGGCAGAAGAGGAATACGGCTCGATATAAGACAGTACCGCATTGTCAATGATCATGCTGCCCTGACGGTGATGATCCAGTACTGCGATCATACGGGATCGACGCAAAAGTTCAGGACACTCTGTCATCTGCGGCTTGTTCGTATCCACAACAATGATCATTGTATTGTCATTTACATAATCCAGAGCCTGGTCTGATGTCAGGAAAATATCATCTTCATATGCCGGACTCTCTGCAATCTCATCATAGAGCGGTCTTACCGATCCTGTCACTTCATTGATGACAATATGTGCCTTCTTCTCCAGACTTACCACTGCTCTGTAGATTCCCATACATGCACCAAATGAATCCGGGTCTGCAATCTTATGTCCCATGACAATGACCTGATCTTTCGTCACGATAAACTCTCTGAGTGCCTCAGCCTTTACACGGGCTTTCACACGGGTATTCTTTGCTGTCTGCTCTTTCTTACCGCCAAAGTAAGTAATTCCATTACAGTCTTTAATCACAGCCTGGTCTCCGCCTCTTGCAAGTGCCAGGTCGATCGCCACACGTGCATACTGATAACTCAGCGCATAAGTTGCAGTATTCAACCCCAGTCCGATACTCAGTGTCGCTGACCTTGCATTTCCGATATTGACCTGCTTCACTTCCTCCAGAAGTGAGAACTTATCCTCTTTGATCTTCTTATAACCGGATTTACGCAGTACAACAAAATACTTGTCCTTCTCCAGCTTCTTGACGATTCCATCCACTTCACCGATATATTTATTGATCTTCCGGTCGATCAGTGCAACAAGAAGTGACTGCCTTACTTCTTCGACACTTTCCATCACTTCATCGTAGTTATCAATATAAATCAGTCCTGCGATCATCCGCTGCTCTTCATTTTCACGGATATAGGAATTTAACTCCGTAACATCCCTCATGGAAACCGCCACGAAATATTCCTGTTCTTCCGGAATCTGAAGCAGTTCTTCCTTTTTACTAAAGCCCTGCAAGGATACCCTTCGCAGTTCTACCTGGTAATCCCGCTCCCGGTAAGTCACTTCCATCTCTACATGTTCCATATCATCTTTCGGGAACACTCCCGGATGCAGATCCGGTATCAGGCGATTCAGATATTTTTCTTTCTTCTGCCCTTCCATCAACTCTTTAAAGCAATCATTCTTCCACAGGATCCTGCCATCTTCAAGAGCGATCGCATAAGGAAGTGCCAGTTCTTTCAGCAGTCTGTTCTCAATCCCTTTATACTGCACAGAAAACTGGATCAGATCCGCCAGGATCAGGGAACGGTTATGGAAATACAATGAGGATGCAATGATCAGATAGATCGCAATAAATACCGTCATCATCACTCCGGCTTTTTTATCGATCATATACATCCAGATATTCATGGCAAATAACAGAAGGGTCATAATAAGCGGCCACTTCATGTACATTCCCAACTGCCCTTTTAGTCGCATCTTATCTTTCTTCATAATCTATACCTCATCTAGGACTTTTGTCTGAAGTCTTTCCCTTTTAGTATAATCGTTTACCCATCGAAATGCAACTCGTATCGTCAACAGCCAGCATCCCTGTATGTTTGCAATCCTGTTTGATATACAAAAGCGTTACTGCATATTTATGTCGTATGCCCTGCAATGAAAAAAGGACTGAATCCCTGAATTTCTTCAAAGTTCCAATCCTTTGTATATGCTTATATTCTCGATTAGTCCTGAACGTAAGGCATAAGAGAAATATGTCTTGCTCTCTTGATCGCTACTGTAAGAGCTCTCTGGTGCTTAGCACAGTTTCCAGTAATTCTTCTAGGAAGAATTTTTCCTCTTTCAGAAACATATTTCTTTAATTTTGCAACATCCTTATAATCGATCTCGTTATTCTCTTTACCACAGAATACGCAAACTTT
>OHYD01000626.1_pt1 | contig 18248 bp, 10 predicted proteins | sample 1580191 | NCBI WGS metagenome assembly OHYD01 (sample SAMEA3882510, study PRJEB24775) | human gut metagenome | biome: human-associated habitat; feature: intestine environment; material: feces | place: Netherlands | collected 2009/2010 | reverse complement strand
TATTGGTGATCACTGGTGTCTCTACTGCTGTCGTGCAGTTTTCATCACTGTAATAGCTTACCGCTGTCTTATACTCGTTTCTTTCTTTGCTTACGCTTACTTTTGCATAAAGCGCCTCAGTTGAAAGTGACCATTCAGGATGCTCTCCGATGATTCCTTTCTCACTGATCTTATAGATATAATCCTTTACTTCCTTGTAGCCGGTGATCTTTCCAAAGCTTATGTCAGATCCATTGTTTGTCACTGCCGTTGTTCCAGGCATCGGCGCTCCCTCAGTCAGTGCTTCCAGCTTAAACTGGAAGTAATTCGGGATCTTTCCTGTCCAGTTCTCAGTTGCGGCTTTCTGGATCTCAAGCTCTGCGCTTCCCTCAGTCGGTGCGGTATAAGTATTGGTGATCACTGGTGTCTCTACTGCTGTCGTGCAGTTTTCATCACTGTAATAACTTACCTTTGTCTTATACTCGTTTCCTTCTTTTCTTACACTTACCTTTGCGTAAAGCACGTCACTTGAAACAGTCCATTCCGGATGCTCTCCGATAATTCCCGTCTCACTGATCTTATAGATATAATCCTTTGCTTCCTTGTAGCCGGTGATCTTTTCAAATGTTACCTTTGACCCGGTATTGGCTGCCTCTTTGTTGGACGGTACTGGTGCCCCTTCGGTCACTGCTTCCAGCTTGAACTTAAAGTAGTCCGGGATCTTTCCTGTCCAGCTCTCAGTTGCTGCTTTCTGGATCTCCAGTTCTGCGCTTCCCTCTACATCTTCAGCTTTCTTATTACTAATTTCAATTGTTCCAACCACAGTTGAATTACTAAAAACAGCAATTGCATCCTGAAGCCCCATTTTTGCTAACTCATCTGCTGATTTACTATAGTCAGTAAAATAAAATTCAATAGGACTTCCTGTTTTATAGCCACTAGGTGCAGTAGTCTCCACTAATTTATATTTTACATATAAATCAAATACAGTTTTATCTGACTGTTTAGATAATTGAATTGTATCTGTTTCACCGTTAGCTTTTGTTGTAATGCCTTGCTTTAAAACTTTTCCACTTGAATCCTGCAATTCAAATATCGCATTAGGTAATCCCTTTGATGCATTTTCTTCATCATATTTGTACAATAAAAGTTTGAGACTGCTGACTTCAACATTTCCACTTGAATTTTGCTTCTTTTCTACATTATTACTAACTTTACTGTAATACTCATCCCTTCCATTTATATAGGCCGTATTACCGTAGTCAATTTTACTGCCAATACTTCCAGTTACTGTCGCTTTATATTCAATTACATATGTAGCATCCTCTACAGGATTTAAAATCAGAATCTTCATTCCAATTGACGTTGGTGCCACAATATAATCTGCATTAGCTGTAAGTAACCTTTCTCCTTGTTTTACACTAAATGTACTATAATCAATTTTAAGATTTGTACAGTTATCATCAATTTCTAAGTGTCCATCTGAATTTTTATAATTATCTGTATATTTTACAGTTATTTTAAAACCAGCCTGATAGCCATTTGATACACTAGGATTTGAATTTTCCTCTTTAGTAAATAAAGGTTTTTTATAAGTATAATCGCAACTAGCTTCTCCTGCTGCATCCTCACCATTAGCCTTTACTGATACACTATTGCTCAATACTTGTCCATCGCTAGATGTTACTAATGACTCATCTACTGCCATTTGATAATACAACTTGTAAACACAATTTTTACCTTCATATGTTCTTGTTAATTTTCCAAGATTAAGTTTTAGAACAGTCTTACCATTTTCTTCTATCGTAGGATCTGCCATCCAACCTGCAGCCTCATCAGAACCACTAGCATTACTATCACCCTTATACTCATTTTGTGCCCACATGAGTTTTGCACTACCCAAAATATATGACAACGAAGCGCTATGTGTATCAGTTATAATAACATCTTCGGTGCCTAAGCCAATACGCTTCTTGTCAATTGTGATACAATAGCATATCTTGTTTCCTTCTGTGCTCCATTTTTTATCGTCTGCACCATATCCTGTAGAATAGGAACTTACTTTTTCCTTTGCAACCTGCAATTTTCCCGGAACATATCCATCTGCAAAGACTTTCCAGCCATTTCCAGATGCCGTATTTCTTACTAAAACACCAGGTTTATAAGCCACATCCCCAGTAGCATTCTGATATTTGTTGAAGGTTTCATATTCTAATATAATATCTCTCGCTTCTCCGATTCCCTCAATTTCCGAATATGTTTTATTAGTTTCTACATCACTTCCAGAAGAATCTTTTGATAAAAAGAATAAATAGTTACATAATTCTCCATTTTCAACATTTTGTCCATATTTTACATTATCTTTACTAATCTTTTTTCCTGGATCAGTGACAGTTATTGATGATGTATCAATCCACCCCCATTTATTCCAACCATCAGCATCCTCATTATCTGACTCTTGTCTTACAGTATCCTTAATAAAAAATTTCATACCACCTTCCGGAACATGAATAGTAACTCTCCATTTCATTTTATCTTGTGTTCCAGAAAGAAATGTCTTTTCGGGATTAGGAACTTTACCTGTTAATGGACCTGAGCCAGATGCCCCCGGATGATTACGGTTGCCATCATCAACATCATTTTTTACGCTAACTGAACCAATAAGACTATCTAATTTTGTATCATCAACCAGAGTCTTATATGAAAAAGTATATTTGTAAATCAAACTATCGTCAGTATAATTATCTCCTGAATTTTTTCCGATTGTATATGACCATGTATTTCCATCTGCTGGTACAGTAATATCAAACTCAGCACCATCAGATCGTTTAACATGAATCATATCTCCCTTCTTAAATTTCGTATACTCGTTATCCTGTAAAGTATCTGTTACCGTGTTTCCTTTAACAGGTTGTTTTCCATCAACATTGTATACGAAAGACCACTCTAAGTATGTCTTACCAACTTCTGTAACTAATTTAGCATTATCCTTCTTAAACCACTGATTATTTTTGAAATTATTACCAATATCAACTGATGGTTCATTACTAATAATATCCTTGCTGCCATTTTTACCTTTTACAACTACACCATTATTAGTAGAATAACTTTCCCCATTTCTTATCTTCTCTAATACACCATCTTTAAATTTTGCCTTATAAACTAACGTAGCTGTTTTATCTTTAAGCAATTCACCTACAGTTACTTCATAACCATTTCCTGTTACAGCAAACTTTCCCGACGTTGGTGTTCCGCCATCAACGGTAAGTGTATACTCATTTCCTTGTGAATCTTTCACAAGCTCCAAGTCACTTCCCAGCTTATCAATAATTTTAACGTCAGTTGCATTTCCATTTTCTGCTTTAGTTATAATTGTATATGTTATTTCTCCAGTTTTTTCATCATATGATGCACTTTTTTCTGTATAAAGGTTTACATCTCTATTAACATGAATCTCTTTTTCAATTGTTGTTCCTGGTACAGTTATTTTTACCACTTCGTCCGTAACCGTATTTTTTATTTCTGCTGAAAACGCGAAATTTCCCTTTACAAGACCTTTATCAGCCTGCTGCATAAACTCATCTGTAAAGACAACTGAAACATCTCCTGCATCATTAATAGTATAATCTCCCACAACAGTCTTATTATCATCCGCATATAATTTTCCACTTGCCGGCCAATTTGTCAAATTATTAGGCATAGAAAAAGTCATATTTTTCTGAATGTGTTTTCCCTGATTAACAAGCTCTGAAGTTTCGGCAAATGAAATAGTAAAGTCATATCTCGCAGAAGGACTGATTTTATCATTTGATGAAATTTCTTTTCCATCGACTTTAATTGTCATTCCTGTTATAAAATCGGACAATTTACTACTTCCAGTTTGTACCGCTACATTTTGTACTGTCGTCACGCCACCCACAATTGAAAAACTATCCTGTGAAAAACCCATAGAAGTGATCTCACCGTCTGCGTTTGTGTTTACGTATTTAGTTACGACTTCGGCCTGTCCATCATTGTCCAGATGAACAACATCTTTATTTACGACGTCACCGTCAACAGTGCTTTTCTGAATCTGTTTGAAGCTCATATCTACTTTTACATTTCCGCTTTCAGGTTCAATTCTGCTTCCATCAGCAGTCAGGAAATATACGTCGTAAAGTACATACTCAGCTTCCGTATTCTCAGCGTCCAGTCCCAACTGGCTGCTCAGCTGGCTGTTGAATGCAGCTACTGCAGCATTGTAGCGATCGGTGCCAGGTGCGATGTAGTCAGCTTTGATTTCTGCATTCTGTGGAAGTTTTGCATCTTCCGGAGCTGTTGCTGTAATCACTACACGATTGTCTTCGTATCTGAAAGAAGTCTTCGGTGCTTCTGTCGGAGTCGGAGTCGGTGTCTCACTTGGGGACGCGCTGACTTCTGGTGTAGGAGTTGCAGTTGCCTCGGCAGCTGGTGTTGCTGTAGCTTCCGGTGCTGCAGGTACTTCCGTCACTTCTGCAGGTGCCTCTGTGGGCTCTGTTGCAGGTGCTTCTGTCGGAGCTGCTGCAGGCGCCTCTGTTGGCTGCTCCGCAGGTGCTTCTGTTGGCTGCTCTGCAGGTGCTTCCGTTGGCTGCTCTGCTGGCGCTTCTGTTGGCTGCTCGGCAGGTGCTTCCGTTGGCTCCTGAGCTTGTTCCGCAGCAGGAGTTTCCTGCACTTGCTGAGGTTCTTCCTGTTTCTCAGCAACCGGTTCCGCTCCCTCTGTTGCGTATGTTTCTGCTTCGTTTTCAGACGGAGTCGGTGTTGCCGTCGCGTCCTCAACGTAGGTATCGTCCGTTGCCAGAACAGTCAGACTAGACTGCTGGAATATCATAGATACCGCCAGAAGTATGGCAAAAAACGATTTCAGCCTTGAATTCTTTTTCATGTTACAGCCTCCTTTTTAAGATTGGGTTTTCCTTTTTTCAGTGTGGTTTTGCAGGCAGAACCAGCCCCAAACCCATTTTCATCATCATATCACACTGATTTTAAAGGAGCAATAATTTATGATCACCTGAAAAATCCCTGTTTTCTGCTGTTTCACTAAGAAACCGGGCACGAATCGGTCTTTTTTTCGTATTTTTATAGTGTGTATTTTAGTGTACTGTCGCTATTTTTGACTTTTTATTGAAAAAAACACACAATTTCTTATTTTTTCTGTTTTCACAGGACAAAAAAACTACATGTTTACTCCATTTTCCCCTGTTTGAATTTCATCATTTTGCACAATTTCACTCCCTGTTTTCTAAACTATATTCGCTCCAATTTTCGCATTTACTCATGGTGTATCTTGATGTACGCTCTTTCGTGTGCTATAATAAGTGCAAGAAAACCAATGCACTTATACAATTGACAAACAAGGAATACGCATGACAAACAAGGAATACGCACCATCTTCATTTTCAAATGATAAAGCATACAGGAGGACCCCCTATGTTTCTCAAAAAGACCCCTAAGGCAAAAGGAACTTACCTTGCAATCACCGAATCCTACTACGATAAAGAGAAGAAAGCCACTCGTCAGAAGACCATTATGGGGCTGGGATATCTGGAAGATTTAAAGAAGGATTACCCGGATCCCATCAGCCATTTCGAGAAGGTTGTGGCCGATATGAACCAGGAACGAGAAGCCAAAAAGAACTCTGTGGTATATGTTGACCTTACTACTGCTCTCTCACCAGGAGAACACTCTCTGAAAAATGTAGGCTACGGCATTCTGAAATACCTTTATAAGGAGCTTCAGCTGGACATTTTCTGGCGTACCAGGACCTGGAATCTATCTCTCCCCTATAATATAGAAGAGCTTTTCCGATATATGGTCATTTCCCGTGCGCTTTACCCGAATTGCACCTGGAATGAAGCTATTGAAAAAGGAATCTACTTCGAAGAATCCGGAAGCATCTCAGACGAAGACCTGGATTCTGCCTTTCATGTTATTGTGAAACTGCAAAAAGATCTGCAGAAGTGGATTTATGAGCATTCTGGCAGCATCCTTTCCAGAGATACCACTTCTGCTTTTTTGGATCACACCAGCTATAATTTTTCCATTCCGGGAAGCATGCCCTCTGACACGCAGCCCAATGCCAGACGTACAGATTCCACCCTTCACCTGGATCTTCTCACGGACAGAAATGGAATTCCCATTGCATATGACCTGTCTACCAGTGGTACTGTGTTGAACCAGTCTGTTTTTAATGCCGTAAAGCAATTAAAGAGAGAGAATCCCAGAACCCGTTTTTATAATACTGCACCTGCACGTCCGGAGGAGGAGCCTTTTATTTGCAATGGAGTACCGGCAGACGGATATATTTATGGTCTGCCTGTACATACTGCGAATGCAGAATTTAAGGATTGGGTTCTGAAGGATGGTTATCAGGAAATGAAAATTCTGAATGAAAAGCATCAAACCATCCCTCTTCTTTATAAAGAGCGAATTTTTGAGGATAGGGAAAAACAATTTGTATATTACCATGAGCTTCAGGCCAGACAGCAGCGCCTTGCCAGGGAGTCTTCCGGAAGGCGTACCGGACTGAAGCTGGACGGATATACTGCCATTGCTACTGATAATCTGGAGGTAGATAACCTTGCCCCTTATCGTCTTTTCAGCGGACTTCGTCATATGGAGAAAATTTTCCTTGATTCCAAAAGCCAGTATGACTCCTCTGCTATCTTCATCTGGACACCGGATAAGATCAATGCCCATTTTGTGATTGGGTTTGTGTCCTTTACTTTAATGCGTATGCTGCAGGCGAAGCTTGATTTCCAGTTTTCCATGGAACAGATTGGGACTTCTTTGCAGCGGTATAATTGTGTGCAGATTGCAGGAAATATTTATCAGTTTACCTATTATGATATGATTCTGGATGCATGTGAGAAGGCACTGGGGCTGGAGCTGCATGATAAATACCGCAGCCAGCTCCAGATTCGGAGATTGCTGCGGTACTAAGAACTTTATAATTTTATATCTTTTATACATGTCAGGCTTTTTTTGCCTGGCATGTTATCTGTCTGCTCCCAGGCTTCCCTCTCCTGGAAAATGCAGTTCGTACATTTCCCGGGCGGCGCGGGTGACGATTCCAAGCTCTTCTTCCATCTTCAATGTCTGCGGAAGCACCACGGCAGTATCATAAATATCCGCTTTCAGCTTGTCCTTGGCACGCTCACTGCTCATTTTCATAATTCCAAACAGCGTGCTGTTATAAGCCTTATCAGACTCACTAAGCTCCATATACGTCTTCACCATATGGCAGCACTCCCTGTAAAGAAGCTCTTCATAATCCTTACCCTTGGCGCAGATTTCCTGGAATTTCATTTTATTCAGCTGTTTCATGATCTCCTTACGTCCGCCACGGACTCCCATAAAGCGCTTGCCGCTGTCTTTATTAAACTCCATCAGCATCCACAGTGCGATCAAACCGTCAGCCCGGGTATCACCGCCAAGCTCAGACGGATCCTGATAACGGATGTCCCAAAGCTCCTTGCGGATCTGATTCAGCTCCGGCTCCTCTCCTGCCTCAATTGACATATTCAAAAGTGCCAGACGTCTGGCCGGGTCCGATTCTCTGTAGTATTGTGTAATAGTCGGGGTATCCATAATATTCTCCTTTATACTTCTTCGTAGGTCAGCTCGGTCTCAGCCATATTAAGAGCTTCCTCGATTACTTTATCCATATCCATATAGCGGTACATGCCCAGTCGTCCGCCAAAGAGTACATTCTTCTCTTCTAATGCACGGCGCTCGTACTTGTCAAAGAGCTCGTCATTCTTCGGATCATTAATGGGATAATACGGCTCTTTTCCCTTCTCCCATGCTGCCGGATATTCTCTTGTGATGACTGTCTTCGGCTGTGTTCCAAACTCAAAGTGCTTATGCTCAATAATACGGGTATATGGCACCTCATAATCGGTATAGTTCACAACCGCATTTCCCTGATAGTTCCCCATATCAAGCACTTCTGTCTCAAAACGCAGGGAACGGTACTCAAGCTCACCATAGCAGTAATCATAAAATTCATCGATCATACCGGTAAAAAGGATCTTATCTGCCTGTGCAGTGAGCTCTTCTCTATTTGCAAAGAAATCCGTCTTCAGGCAAACCTGGACACCCTCCAGAAGCTTCTTGATAATACGGGTATAGCCGCCCTTCGGAATACCCTGATAGGGATCCTTAAAATAGTTATTATCATAGGTATAACGAAGAGGAAGTCTCTTGATAATAAAGGACGGAAGGTCCTTACACTCTCTTCCCCACTGCTTGCGGGTATAGCCCTCTACCAGCTTCTCATACACATCCTGTCCCACCAGCGCCAGTGCCTGCTCTTCCAGGTTCTTCGGGTGTGTGATGTGCATGCGGCTGATCTGCTCCTGAATCTTCGCCTTCGCCTCTGCCGGAGTCCGTACACCCCAGAGCTGATGGAATGTATTCATATTAAATGGAAGGTTATACAGTTCATCCTTATACACCGCAATAGGTGAATTTACAAAGTGGTTAAACTCTGTAAACTGATTCACATAGTCCCAGATTTCCTTCTTAGAAGTATGGAAAATATGTGCGCCATACTTGTGGACCTGGATGCCTTCTACTTCCTCTGTGTAAATATTACCGCCGATATGATCACGCTTGTCGATCACCAGGCAGGTCTTGCCCTTCTTAGTAGCTTCGTGAGCAAATACAGCTCCAAAAAGTCCGGCTCCTACAATTAAATAATCATATTTCTTCATCTTGTGTTGCCCCTTTCTGTTATGGGAATGCAGATTTATTACGTCCGTTTTCTGCCAGACACTGATATACAATGTCTTTCATTCCCGGATAAAGATGTTATTATTATAACAAATTTTCAGAAAAAAAGGTAGCCCTTTCCATATAAGGACTACCTTTTTTATAAAACTTTCTTAATGGTCGCATCGCAACCTATAACACGCATCACGATGCACAACGATCATGCAACTGCATTATTTCGCAGCAACTCTGTCAAACTCATCTGTGATTTCTTTGGATGGAGCCTTCGTCACAAGGCTGACGATCACGATCATCACCAGACTGAGCAGGAAACCAACTGCCAGGGAATAAAGTCCTGTATAGGTTCCCAGTGTCTGTCCTCCAACTAACGGAATATAGTCCCAGATAATAACAGTAAGTCCGCCAGTCACCATACCTGCAATGGCACCTGGAAGATTGGTTCTTCTCCAGAACAGGGACATTACCACGATCGGTCCAAATGCGGAACCAAGTCCTGCCCATGCATTGGAAACCAGTCCCATAATACTGCTGTCCGGATTCCATGCAATGGCAAATGCAATCACTGCAATCACAATAACCGTGATACGGCTTACTTTCAGAATTTCCTCTGTGTCAGCATCCTTCTTGATAAAGCTGTGATACAGATCCTCAGATACTGCAGAAGCAGTTACCAGAAGCTGGGAATCCGCTGTGGACATGATCGCTGCAAGGATTCCGCAAAGGAACAGCCCGCCGATAAAGGGAAGCGCAAGCTCTGAGGTAAACACCTTACGGATCATCTCAATAAATACGCTCTCAGAAGAAGCGGCTCCGTTCTCCCCAAGAATAACAGGAAGCAGATAAGCTCTTCCGATCACAGCGATTGCAAATGCAGCTGTCAGGGAAAGAAGATCCCATACAATGGCAATCGCCCAGGATTTCTTTAATTCTTTCTCATTCTTAACTGCCATAAATCTTACCAGTACGTGAGGCATTCCACAGTATCCAAAGCCCCATGCCAGCTGGGAAAAGATCTCTATAAAAGTATATGGTCTGTCTCCATTCATAAACGGGTTCAGATAAGCACCTGCACCGCCGGTCACGCCGCTCTGGGAGATCAGGTCTGTAAGATTGCCTGGAAGCAGGAAATACGCCACCAGCGGAACTACAAGCAGTCCGATAAGCATCAGGGTTCCCTGCACAAAATCTGTTACACAGACCGCCATAAAGCCGCCCATGAAGGTGTAGCAAAGAATAACCGCTGCTCCGATAGCCAGAGCTACATGATAATCAAGTCCAAATACGGTATTGAACAGCTTACCGCCTGCTGCCAGCGCAGAAGCTGTATACACCAGGAAAAAGATTACAATTACCACTGACGAAATCAGAAGCAGGATCTTTTTCTTATCACGGTAGCGGTTCTCGAAAAATGCCGGGATGGTCATGGAATTGTTTGCTGCGATGGTGTATTTACGAAGTCTTCCGGAAATACATACCCAGTTGAGGACAGTTCCGATAAAAAGTCCCACTGCGATCCAGATCTGTCCGGATCCAAAAGAATAAATGGCTCCGGGAAGACCCATCAGAAGCCATCCGCTCATATCAGAAGCCTGTGCAGAAAGTGCTGCCACCCATCCGTTCAGTCCTCGTCCTCCAAGGAAATAATCCTCTGAGCTGGAGGTCTTTTTCATGTAAACCGCGCCGATGACGATCATCATGGCAAGGTAAAACACAAAAGCAATCAGAATTATCACTGTTGTACCACTCAATTTTTTCTCCTCCTCTGTTATAAAATCTGCTGTCCCCAAATCATCCGGACAGCAAAATAACATATTTCATACTTTACCACAGAAGAGTATGAAAGTGCAAGTGATATTGTATATTTTTTTGAAAGTCTGCGCTTGATAAACACGGAATATGAAACTACTTATCCTTCCCTTTCAGATAAACATGCTTAATATACCATAAAGCCTTTTCTTCCCCCTTGTCACTAAGGATCCGAAGCAGCCCCTCTAACTCTTTTTTCGTCTGGGGATGTACAAACCACAGCTTCGGCTTGCTTTTCAGGAAATATTCCAGCGGCTCGTGATTGTCATATGCGTCCCCAAGATACGTCCTGGAGGCACTGATCCTGTCCATCACCATCTCTGCCACATATCTGCGGGGCATTTTCGCCCCCATGATCACATGCTCCGGATCATTTATGGAATAATCCACCCAATGCTCATAATGATGCTTATTGCGCCCTTTATGATGGAGCCAGGCGGTAGACACGCCAGTATCCTCACGTTCTGCGTTATTTGGGCTTCTGTTTCCCTGATAATATTTGCAGCCCACCAGAAATTCCGATGGAGTATATTTGGAAAGGTCATGGAGAAGCCCCTGCTTGTAAAGTCCGATTCGGAAGCAATAGTGCATAACCATCAGCTTATGCTTTGTGATTGTTTTAAAGTGAAGCCATGGATGCATTGTCGCCGGACCTCCTTTCCTTATTCTCAGCTTCTGTCACAGTATTGTCTGAAGCTGCAGTTTTCTTCGCTTCTGCGCCTGGCAGTTTTTCATTCTTTTTTCCTTTGCCAGTATGCTTTCTTTCAGGCTCCGGTTTCTTCACACCCTGAAGTACAACCACTGTACGCGGTCCCACCTCCACGGCTCTTTCATAGACCTGGCCATTTTCCCCATAAAATCCGTCACAGGTCAGATCTCCGGTATCCATCACTTTCTTCCACTCCATCCCTTCTGGCAGATTGGGAAGAGCAATATCCCTGGTTTCCCAGTGAAAATTATAGCCTGTATAAAGGAAATCATCCTCACTTCCGTCCGGCAGCTTTGCATATGCCCCGCACAGCATCACGCCGATCATGCGGCTGGTATTTTCCATGTTGCAGAACCATGCACGTTCCCCATGAAAAGACATATCCGGAAATCCCTTGCCCAGGTAATCTGCTTCTTTCATGCTCTCACTCATATGAAGAACCGGATGAGCCTTCCGAAGTGCAACTGCCTTTTTTACAAAGGCAAGCATGCTGGCATTTCTTCGCAGTCCCCGCCAGTCAATCCAGCCAATGGAATTGTCCTGGCAGTAAGCATTATTGTTTCCTTCCTGGGAATTGCCGATCTCATCACCGCCATAGATCATGGGCACTCCCTGGGAAAACAGCATCATAGCAAAAGCAGCACGCATCTGGCGCTCCCTCATCTGACGGATCCACTGCTTCCGGCTTGGTCCTTCAATGCCGCAATTCCAGGAATAATTATAGCTGCAGCCGTCGTTATTGCCTTCCCCATTTGCCTCATTGTGCTTATAATTGTAGGAAACAAGGTCATTTAAAGTAAAACCGTCCTGGCAGGTGATATAATTGATCACTCCATGGTCATCCGGGTTATGACGGATGCGGTACTGCACAGCCGGAACCATATCCTCATCGCTTTTCAGGAATCTGCGCATATCCTGCAAAAATCCCAGATTATATTCCGCAAAGCATCGCTTTCCTGGTCTGCGGTTCTTATAAAGAGCAGCCGTATCCATTCCTTCTGCCATGATCTTCGTTCCTGCAAGCAGGCCGTCCTTCATGATCAGATTAAGAGGTGCCCCTTCTCCCAGAATATGAAAGCCGTCCACATGATAATTCTGTTTCCAGAACTGCACTGCACGAAGTGCCATTAAAGGATTAACTTCTGCTGGAAAATACATTTCCATGATACAGCCAATCCCTGCTTTGTGAAAAGCCCTGATCATGTCACAAAATTCCCTGTGGGGATCCCGGGTAGCGCAATAAGCACTCTTTGGCGCAAAATAAAGACCATTTCCATATCCCCAGTAATTTACCTCGTCTTTTTTCCCCTTCTGGGAAACCAGACCGTCTGGCTCCTTTGGCGGAACCACCTCCATAAATTCATAGGCCGGCATAAGCTCTACCGTATTAATGCCAAGCTCCTGCCAGTATGGGATCATCTGTACCAGACCGGAAAAAGTTCCCCGGAGACCTGTCGGCAGCTTGGCCTGCCTGGTGTATCCCCGAACATGTACTTTATAAAGGATCATATCTCCAAAGTCTGTTTCCGGTGCTTTCTCATCCCCCCAGTCATAACCATTTCCTGACCAGAAGCCGCAGCGCACCTTATGGGGATCTTCCTCCCACGCTGCCCCAAAGTGCTCTCTTCCACTGATTCTGCTGGCACAGGGATCCAGATAGATTTCCCCGTTTATCTTAAAATTGTATTCCAGATTGGTTACATTTAATTTTTTCATAAAGACAGAAAAAATCCGTCCTGTACGATATTTTTCATCCAGAAGAAGCTCATAAAAGGGCTCTCTTCCCCTCTTTCTGTAAAGGAGCAGGTAAACCTCGGAATCCTCTTCCGCTTCCACTGCAAAATTATATCCATCTGCCATCTGGGTTACCCCAAGTAAAAGAGGATAACCATATGTCACAACCACGCTCTTATTTCCCGGTATTGGCACTTTATAAGCCCTCCTGTCTTTGTCTGCTGTCTCGTCTGTAGCCATTTTTGTACACAGAGCACGTTTCCCAAAGGGAATCTGCACAATGCAATCTTTCTCATGAAATAAAATCATCCGATAATATCTGTTTATCCCCAGATCCTGCCATACAGGACTCCCTATGGTCTAAAATTTCAGATCCAGCTCTACCGGACAATGGTCGGACCCCATTATCTCGCTGTGGATCTTCGCATCCTCCAGATTCTCTTTCAAGGACGGAGAGGTGATAAAATAGTCAATTCTCCATCCGGCATTCTTCTCTCTTGCCTTAAATCGGTAAGACCACCAGGAGTAGGCACCCTCAAGCTCCGGATAAAAGTAACGAAATGTATCAATAAATCCAGCTTCCAGAGTTCTGGTAAAGCAGGCTCTCTCTTCATCTGTGAAGCCTGCGTTCATTCGGTTGGTCTTAGGGTTCTTCAGGTCAATTTCCTGATGTGCCACATTCATGTCTCCACAGCAGATCACAGGCTTTTTCTCCTGAAGCTTCAGAAGATAAGCCAGGAAATCTCTTTCCCATTCCATGCGGTATTCCAGTCTTCGAAGCTCGGACTGGGAGTTGGGCGTATATACGGTAACCAGATAAAAATCGTCCATCTCTGCAGTGATCACACGGCCTTCTTTATCGTGTTCCTCTATTCCAAGTCCGTAAGTCACGGACAACGGCTCTTTTTTCGTAAAAACAGCTGTTCCGGAATATCCCTTGCGGTTCGCATAATTCCAATATTGATAATAACCTGGAAGCTCCAGCTTCACCTGGTTCTCCTGACATTTGGTCTCCTGAAGGCAGAAAATGTCTGCGTCCAGCTTCGCAAAGCTTTCTTCAAAGCCCTTGGTGATACAGGCACGGATTCCATTTACGTTCCATGATACAAGCTTCATGTTGTTCTCCAATCTGTAAAAATTTATATGATGCACAAAAATCCTTCTGTACATGATTTTGCCCATTTTTTCAAAGTTTCCAGTGAACTTCATTCACCCAAAACCTCTCATAGGATATTGCCTGTGAATATTCAATATATTCTAACACTTTCTTCATTATAACACAGATTTCCCTATTCACAAAACCCTATTTTTCTGGTACAATCTAAATATTGTCCGGGCATACCGTTACCAGTGAAAACGAAGCTAAAGAAGTCCCGGTGTTACCTTGTTTTACAGCATGAACATGTTTTTTCACAGGTAACATATAAATACAAATTTTTTATAAAGTGAGGTATTTTTAATGAGTGATTCAGATATGACAAACTCCTGCAGCAGCTGTGGAAGCAGCTCATCCTGCGGCGGTTCCGACTGTTCCACATGCGGCGGATGCAGCACTGACGCAAACCAGCACAGCACCATTACTCTTACCATGGAGGATGATACTGAGGTAGAATGCGCCATCCTTACCATTTTCCCGGTAGATGCAAAGGAGTATATTGCGCTTCTTCCTCTTGACGAAGAGGGCCAGAATCATGACGGTGAAGTTTATCTGTATTCCTTCACCCGCACTGCAGAGGGTGCTCCCATGCTTTCCAATATTGAAAGCGACGAAGAGTACAATAAGGCTGCTATCGCATTTGACACTGTTTTACAGAATGCGCGGGAAGCAGAAGCTGCCGGAACACCTTTAGAGTAATCTCTCCGGTGATCTTTAAAGAAATTTCCTGAGGGAGCATCAAAGTAATCTTCCCGGTGGTCTTTAAAGAGATTTCCTGCGGGAGCCTGTTTGAAAAAGGCTTTCTGCAAAATTTGAAAAAAGCTTAAGCATAACAAAAGCAGGTATCTGTGATTGATAAATTCATCACATTTACCTGCTTTTGTATTTCCCATAGAACTGCGAAGGTGCCGCAGCGAGTTACTTCGTCGTACTTCCAAACCCGCCATTTCTCACATCTGTCACATCATCGTCTACGGTAATCCCATACTCAACGAAGATTCCCTGCATAAAGCCTGTATCTGCCTTTAATTCTACCACTTTATTCTCATTAGTGTCATTTGTCAGCTTGGCAAAAATATGACCTTCATTGTCAGAATAAAAATAATCGCTGTCAATAATCCCCACCGTATTATTCAGCTGCAGACGGAATTTGAATCCGAGACCGCTTCTTGGATAGCATTTCAGCACCCATTCCTGGTCCATCTCCACACGGATCCCGGTCGGAATCTTGATGGTCTCGCCTGGCTTGATGGTAAAATCAGCTGGGGAAAAGAAATCATAGCCTGCGCTTCCGGCAGTAGCCCGTCTTGGAAGACGGATTCCCTCATAAATCTTCTCTGCCTCGTCAGCAGGCACGCCTTCAAAAGCATCCATCCAGTCTGCCACAAAGCGCTCTTTACTTACTTTATGAAATTTTGCAATTCTCTTCATGTTTCCTCCTGTTTGTCCCGTGCAGACGCCTTTTCCAAAGCTCCGGCTCTGCAGCGGATATAAAGAATGCCGGGCACATCTGTCCGGCATCCCCCAAGCTGTCACTGTGCTTTTCCTACACAGTGACCTTGCATTTTATTCTTATTTTGCCTCTGCCGGAACATCCTTGATGCTGAAGCTCATTCTTCCCATCTTGTCTTTTCCAAGGCATACAACAGTCACTTTATCCCCAAGTGTAAGAACATCCTCTACGCGGTTGATTCTCTCCTTGCAGATCTTGGAAATGTGAACCATTCCCTCTTTGCCAGGTGCGAACTCAACAAATGCGCCAAACTCCTTGATGCTTACAACCTGTCCGGTGAGGATCTGTCCCTGCTCGAAGTCAGAAGCAATGATTTCAACCATACGCTTTGCTTCCTGCATGTTCTTATCATCTACGCCGCAGATAGATACAGCACCCTCATCTGTGATATCGATCTTAACGCCTGTGCGCTCGATGATGGTGTTGATGGTCTTACCTCTCTGTCCAACAACATCACCGATCTTCTGAGGATCGATCTGGATCTGGATGATCTTCGGAGCATATTTTCCAACAGTTGTACGAGGTGCAGGGATACATTTCTCAATAACTTCGTTAAGGATGTACTCTCTTGCTTCCTTAGTACGTCTGATTGCTTCTTCTACGATCTGTCTTGTAAGACCGTGGATCTTAATATCCATCTGAATCGCTGTGATACCGTCATGAGTTCCGGCTACCTTGAAGTCCATGTCGCCAAAGAAGTCCTCAAGACCCTGGATATCAGTAAGAACGATATAATCATCATCTGTGTCACCTGTTACAAGACCACAGGAAATACCTGCAACCGGCTTCTTAATCGGTACACCGGCAGCCTCAAGAGACATGGTGGATGCACAGATACTTGCCTGGGAAGTAGAACCGTTAGACTCGAAGGTCTCGGATACGGTACGGATTGCGTACGGGAACTCTTCCTCGGTCGGAAGTACCGGAACCAGGGCACGTTCTGCCAGAGCACCATGGCCGATCTCACGGCGTCCCGGTCCGCGGGACGGTTTTGTCTCACCTACAGAGTAGGATGGGAAGTTGTACTGATGCATGTAACGTTTGGAGGTCTCGAACTCATCCAGTCCGTCCAGTTTCTGTGCTTCGGAAAGCGGAGCCAGTGTTGTTACGTTGCAGATCTGAGTCTGTCCACGGGTGAACATAGCGGAACCATGAACACGCGGGATAATGTCAACCTCTGCTGCCAGAGGACGGATTTCTGTGATCGCACGGCCGTCCGGACGTTTGTGGTCTTTTAAGATCATCTTACGTACCGTCTTCTTCTGGTACTGGTATACAGCCTCAGGAAGAACTGCAAGCCACTCTTCATTTTCAGCAAATGCTTCTTCTAACTTTTCTGTTACGACACGGATATTTTCTTCTCTTGTCTGTTTATCATCAGAGAATACTGCTACTTCCATCTCTTCCGGAGTAACGATCTCTTTGATTGCTGCAAAGAGTTCTTCCGGAACTGCACAGCTTTCATATTCGTGTTTTTGTTTTCCACACTCTGCTACAATTGTATCGATGAATGCGATTACTTTCTGGTTTAATTCATGTGCTGCAAAGATTGCATCGATCATCTGCTGCTCTGGAACTTCGTTTGCTCCGGCTTCGATCATAATGACTTTCTCTCTTGTAGAAGCAACCGTTAAAGCCATATCAGATACTGCTCTCTGAGCTGCTGTAGGGTTGAATACGAATTCTCCGCCTACCAGACCTACCTGTGTAGTAGAGATCGGTCCGTCAAACGGGATATCGGAAATTGTTGTTGCGATTGCTGCACCAAGCATAGCTGTAAGCTCCGGAGCACAGTCCTGATCTACAGATAATACAAGGTTCTCCAGTGTTACATCGTTACGGTAATCCTTTGGGAACAGTGGTCTCATCGGACGGTCGATTACACGGCATGTAAGGATAGCATTTTCAGATGCTTTTCCTTCTCTCTTATTAAATCCTCCAGGAATCTTTCCTACTGCATACATTCTTTCGTTGTATTCCACGCTCAGTGGGAAGAAATCGATTCCGTCTCTTGGCTTCTCTGAAGCAGTTGCTGTACAAAGTACAGTTGTGTCACCGTAATGCATTAATACAGCACCATTTGCCTGTTTTGCAACTCTGCCTACGTCAACTTTTAAAGGTCTTCCGGCGAGTTCCATTTCAAATGTTTTATACATAAATGTTTTCTCCTTTATTTTTCTTTTGTGGTTCAAGATTACCCCGAAACTACTGAAAAACACATTTTTCACTATGCAAATGCCATATAAAGCAGCATTTCTGCATCAAATATACTTTTCAGTGGTCTCGGTGAAGCTTTCCCAATCCACAATCTTAGTTATTATAACATACCCTTACATAAAAAGCTACACCAAAAACACTTACTACTACAGAAACTGCCACTTCGAAAAGCATCCCCAAAAAATTGCCAGCAAAAAACCTTACAGATGATAACTTTTCACCGATATCAGGCAACGAAAAAGGGACATTCTTCCGAATGTCCCCATAAAAAGCATGAATTATTTTCTTAATCCAAGTTTCTCGATCAGTGCACGATATCTTTCGATGTCTGTCTTCTTCAGGTATGCAAGAAGTCCTCTTCTCTGTCCTACCATCTTAAGAAG
>OHYD01000591.1_pt1 | contig 19138 bp, 20 predicted proteins | sample 1580191 | NCBI WGS metagenome assembly OHYD01 (sample SAMEA3882510, study PRJEB24775) | human gut metagenome | biome: human-associated habitat; feature: intestine environment; material: feces | place: Netherlands | collected 2009/2010 | reverse complement strand
AGGAGCCGCTTTTCATAAAGGGATTGTGCAAGGTCAAGGGTCTGCTTTGCGGTGTAACCGAAAATGCGGTTCGTTTCCCGCTGCAAAGAGGTAAGGTCAAAGAGCTTTGGCGGGGCTGCGGTTTTCTTCTCTCTGGTAAGGGAAACGCATACCGCCTTTCCCGCTTCGCAAGCCCCTTTCAGCGCGTCGGCTTCTGCCTTGTCCGAAATCCTTTCGCTTGCCGCGTCCGCGCCGGATAAATCAAGGCGAACATGATAATATTTTTCTTTCTGGAAATGGGAGATAGCCGCGTCCCGGTCGGTGAGCATTTTTAAGGTCGGGGTCTGGACGCGCCCCACGTTCAGGGTATGGTTATAAAGGCAGGAGAAAAGGCGGGTGGCGTTGATACCGATAATCCAGTCAGCTTTTGCCCTGCAAAGGGCAGAAGCAAAGAGGGGGTCATAGTCCCGTCCGTCCTTTAAGTGGGAGAAGCCGTCCCGGATAGCTTCGTCCTCCATTGAAGAAATCCAAAGGCGGCGCATGGGCTTTTTACACCCGGCAACTTCATAGACGAAACGGAAAATCAATTCCCCCTCGCGTCCTGCGTCGCAGGCGTTGACGACTTCGGAAACGTCCTCCCGGTGCATAAGGTCTTTGAGGGTGTCAAACTGCGCTTTCTTGTTAGCAGCGACGGTGTATTTCCATTCCTGCGGCAGAATGGGTAAGCTGTCATAGCTCCATTTCCTGTACTGTTCCCCATAGGCGGCAGCTTCCGCAAGCCCTACCAAATGACCGACACACCATGAAACAAGGTAGCCGTTCCCCTCGATAAAGCCGTCCTTTTTCTCTCTTGCGCCAAGGACGGCAGCGATAGACTGCGCCACACTGGGCTTTTCAGCGATAATTAGTTGCATAGATTGTCCTCCTTATTATTGTTTTTTAAATTCACTTGTTTTATAATCAAAAGTAAATTAATAGACACATTTAAGTATCTAATACTGAAAGGGGCATAAATAATGAAAAGCATTATTGATTTAGAAAAAATGAAAAACCAAAAGTGCATACCGTTTGAAAGTGCATATGAATATTTAATTAGTAGGCTTGAAGATTACTACATTGCGAAATTGGACGGAAAAGAAAGAATTAAACATGAATTATCTAATTGGGATAAAGAAGCTCAAAGTGCTATTATTGAAACGCTTATTGTACGAATTAGCTCCTCTCTCCAAGACTTTAACCCCGATGATTTACGCAAATTATTGTAATAATCTTTAATAGTCGTTCATTTGAACGGCTATTATTTTTTTGTAAATTTGAAATGGCTTATCATTCTAATCTCAATATGACTTTCCTTTCAGTTTCCTGATACAATACCCGATACAGGGGACTTGCCCCTTGTAGGGGCAGCCCGTGCAGCGCGGGGGAAAGGAAGCGGGCGGGGATTTGTCCCGCTTCCCGTCCTCCGGCTTCTGTATCATCATTTTTTCATAGGGGCTGTCCGTGAACAGGGTCATACTTCTTTATCCTCCTGTCCTTCGTCAGCTTCCTCCCCGTCGTCTGGTTCCTCCGGCTGTTCTTCCTCGTCCTCGTCGTAGTCGTCAAAGTCATAATCGCTCAGGTCGTCGCTTCCCTTTGCCGCGTCCTTCTTCGGTTTCAACACTTTGAGATAATAGAACGCAGCGCCGCCTACCCCGGCAAGCACAAGGACGATAAGCAGCAAGCCCATGTTGCCGCCGCTTTCTTCCTCCTGCGGGGTTTCCGGTTCCTCCGGCTCCGGTTCTGCTTCCGCGCCCGCACACTGGGTACGGTCAGTAGCGCATACGGGGCAGTTTATATTGACGGCTCCGGCTTCGCATTTCTCCGTACAGGTGCAGACAGCGGGCGTTTCCTCCGTTTCCCCGTCCTCCAAAAGTGCGGAAAGGTCTGCGTCGTCTACTTGATTGAGGAAATGGACGGTGTTTTCCCCCTCGTCGTCCCGGTCAATGAGGATATAGAAGTAATTCCCGGCTTTGGTCGTCACTGTGATAAGCTGCTTGTTCCCGCCGAAATCATCTACAAGGGTGGCGTTCCCCTCCGGCGTGAGGGGTTCGGCTTCCTGCGGTTCCTCCACAACAACGCCGCTGTCGTCGGTCGCGTCGGGTATGTCCTCCGTGGTCTGTGCAAAAGCGGGAACAGAAAAGCCGCCCATAAGGAGCAGGGCGGCGCAAAAGGCGGTCAGTGTCCGTGTGATTTTATTCTTCATTTTCTGCGTCCTCCTGTCCCTCGTCATAGTCAGCGGCTTCCCCTGTGCCATAGTCCGGCGTAGGTTCCATGCCCGGAATACCGCCGCCCGAAAGCATGGCGTTAAGCTCCTGCGGGGTCAGCTTCATAGCCCGTACAAGCTGTACGATTTGCAGGTTTTCCGCTTCGGTTTTCTGTGCTTCCAAGCCTTTTAACTTGTTCTGGTACTCTGTGATTTTCTCGCGGGTTTTCTGGATTTCCCGGTCGATACGTTCAATCTTGTTCATAGCCATATAAAATTTCTCCTTTCATTTTTGGTCGGTTTACCAGTTCATCAGCCCGTACCCTTTGATACACTGATAGTTCAGGTCGTAGCTTTTTATCTTGCAGGCGTCGCCGGAATTGCCCTCCACGGTGTAGACGCGGCTCCCGTCTGTGCCTATGACAATGCCTACATGGTCTGCGCTGCCGTCTAAATCCCAGTCAAAAAAGATAGCGTCGCCGGGGGCGATATTCTCATAGCCCCTTGCGCCCCATTGTCCCCGTGACTGGAACCACGGGACGCCCTGCGACTGGCAGGCGGCAAACTTCGGTTCGCTCACACCCGCCTGATTGTAGCACCAGCTCACAAAGCAGGCGCACCACTCAACGCGGGAATTGAAGCCGTACCAGCTCCAATAGGGATAGCCGCCCACGTTCCCGACTTGCTGTTTCGCAAGGTCTACAAGGGCGGTGTTTCCTGGGCGTGTGCCGTTTACAAACTGTACGCCGCTTAAATCCTCCGACGCGGAAGTGTCCGGGGAACCGCCGCCGAAAAGTAACGGCTTGTTTCCGCTTGTTTCCATGTAGACACGGAACATTTCAAGCTGCTCCGGGGTCAGAAGTTCTTCCGCAAGTGAGGAAATGGGCTTGTTTGTCAGCTCCACATTGAGGATATGGTACTCATACGGCACTTGAACCGTATAGGTTTCCTCATGCTCGTTGCCGTCCTCGTCCGTCCATGTGTTAGTGCGTTCTTCCTCCCGGTAGCGGATTTCCACTTCCTCAGTCAGCGTCAAGGTGTACTGTAAGCCAAAAATACGCTCAATTTCTGCCTGTGCGCTTTGTGGGGTATAGCTCTGCAAAAGGGCGGTCAGATAGGACGCTAATTCATGGGGGTTATGCCCGATTGTGTCAAGGTCGTAACGGTATTCATCATAGCCGGGGTGGGTGCGCTCGATATTGTCAATCTCTGCTTGCAGCTCATTTTCCATAGCAGCATAATTGTTTTCCACCGCCACAAGGTCGCTGTCCTCTGATGTGTAGGAAGTCCCCACAACGCCGTTTATCGTCCCGGAAAACATAGCCGAACAGGACGACAGCCCCGCAAAGACAAGGATAATCAGGAGCAGCGCGGCTATGGCGATACAAACGCCTGCCGGGTGCCTTGCCACAAACGCTACGGTCTGCCTTGTTTTCTCGGCGGCTTTGGCTGCCGCTTTCCGGGTGTTCTCCGCTGCGGCTTTGATACCCTTTGCGCCGCCTGCCCTTGCCGCTTTTGCATACTGCTTTTTAATCTGCTGTTTTTGCCAAAAGCGGGAAAGAGGGTTGGAAGTAAGCTGCGGGTTGTCGTGGAGCGTCTTGTGGTACTGGAAGTTGACGTTTGCCTTGAACGCCGCTTTCTCTGCCTTTGCCACTTTCCGGTAGGGTTTGAGCTTGTGGCTGCGGTAGCCCTGTTTGACTTTCCGCGCCCCGTATTTCGCGCCTTTTTCCGCCAGTTCTTCGGATTTGTGCGCGCCCTCCACGCCGGAATTGTCCTTTTCTACGGAATGTACCTTGTTGTGGACGAAAATACCCGCTTCCTGCGCGGGGCGGGACAGCGGGTTTTTATGGCTTTTGCTTCCGGGTATGGGTTTTTCCCGTTCCTCAAAGCGTAAGCGGGTCTTTGCCTTTCCGGTGGCTTCGTCAAAAGTGCGCTCCTTGACAAGTTTTTTCTGCTTCGGGATAGCTGCTTTTGCCGCGTCCAGACGGTCGGCTGCCCGGTTGGATTTTTCAATGTACTTTTCCAGTTCCGGGGTGGAAAGTTCTTCTTCGGTAAACTGCAAGCGGGACGACTTCGTTTGTGCCGCCGCTTCCTCCTGTGCTTTCCTTGCCGCCTTTTTGCTTGCCTTTCGGGTATGGGCTGCGTCGATATGCTCCATGACACGCTCGGCGGCTGCCGTGTCCTGCTTCGGGGCGGTCCCCGGCGCATGGGGCAAGGGAGAGGGCGGGGAAGCCGCTCCTTGAAGCTGCGCCGCGTCCTGTGCGGCTTGCTGCTCCGGCGTTTTCTGGAAATCCGCTTCCTGTATGCGCTTGCTGATACGTTCGCTTTCCCCCGTGGTCTGGTTCTGCTCGGTCAGCCCGTCACGGGTCATTTTCTGCGTGATTTTATCACGGGGCTTATACTGTTCTATGTCTTTCCACCTCCAATCCGCGCCCTTGCAAGGGCGCAATACTCTGCGTTAATCTCAATACCGATATAGCGGCGGTCAAGGCTTTTGGCTGCAAGCCCGGTGGTTCCGCTCCCAAAGAACGGGTCTATCACAACGCCGCCCCTCGGACAGCCCGCCAGTATGCACGTTTCCGCTAACTTCGGGGGAAACGCGGCGAAATGCCCGCCCTTATAGGGAACCGTGTTGATAGTCCAAACGTCCCGGCGGTTCCTTGTGGTCGGCATGAGCGCGTCGTCATAGTAGCCGCCGTTTCTTGCCTTGTTCAGCCCTTGCACTTTTCCCTGTCCGGGGATTTCAGCGGCGTATTTGCTGTTCGCGCTGCGCCCCATGCGGTACCGCGCCGCCGTTTTCGGGGAAATGGGTTCGGCTATGGCTGCCGCGTCATAGTAGTATTTCTTTTCTTTCGTCAGCAGGAAGATATGTTCATAGCTGCGGGTCGGGCGGTCTTTGCAGCTTTCCGGCATGGGGTTTTCTTTCTGCCAGATAATATCGCTCCGCAGGTACCACCCGTCAGAGCGCAGGGAAAAGGCTAAGAGCCACGGGATACCGATTAAGTCCTTTTGCTTGCAGCCCGCCGCTTTCCTTGCGACGGACACGCTTTGCCCGTTCCTGCCCTGCGGGTATTTCGGGTCGGTACAGCCGCCCTTGCTGCCTGTGCCGCAGTAGGTGTCTGCGATATTCAGCCAGAGCGTCCCGTCCGGGCGCAGCACCCGCCGCAGCTCCCGGAAAACGTCGGTCAGCTTTTCAATGTACTGTTCCGGCGTATCTTCACGCCCGATTTGTGCGTCAAGCCCGTAATCACGCAGCGCATAATAGGGCGGGCTTGTCACGGCACAATGGACGCTTTCAGAGGGAAGCTCCCGCAGGGCATACAGCGCGTCCCGGTTGATAATGGTGTCTGTTTTCAGCCCGTTCATGCTTCGCCCACTTCCTCCGGCTTCGTCGTCATTACCCGGTAAAGCTCCGTGTCTTTCGGGAAGCGGTCTACAAAGGGCAGCACCACGTTCCCGTAGAAGATAAGCCCCTCGCCCGCTTCGGTGTGGGTAACATACTTCATCTGCTGCGGGGAAATATTAAGCTGCTTTGCAAGGATAGTACGGTCGCCCTGCGCTTGATTGAGCATGAGGACAAAATCGCTGTTCTCAAAGATATTTTCCACCTCGCGGCTTGCCAAAAGGTCTTTGACGTTCTGCGTAATGGCTGTTGGGATACCGCCCCATTTACGGAAACGCTTCCAAATCTCCACGCTGTAAGCGGCGGTCTGTTCCTCTTTTAAGAGCAAGTGAAATTCGTCCATATAGTAGCGGGTCGCCTTTTTCTCTGCCCGGTTTATCGTTACCCTGTTCCATGTCTGGTCTTGCACAATGAGCATACCTAACTTTTTAAGCTGCTTTCCAAGCTGCTTTATATCAAAGCAGACAAGGCGGTTAGAAAGTTCCACGTTGGTTCTGTGGTTGAATACGTTAAGGCTGCCGGAAACATACAGCTCCAATGCCGCCGCGATACGGGCAGCTTCCGGCTCCGGCTGTCTTAACAGCTCGTCGTAAAGGTCGCCCAAGATAGGCATTTTTGCCGGGTCGGGGTCTGCAAGGAACGGGCGGTACACATTTCTTACAGCCCTGTCAATGACGGTCTTATCGACAGGCTGCAAACCCTCCTTGCCTCCGATAACAAGCTCGCAAAGGGAAAGGATAAAATCACTTTTCAGCGCAAGGGGGTTGTCGTCCTCGCTGTAATTAAGGTTTATGTCCATAGGGTTTACATACTGGGGCTTGCCGTCAATGCCCCTGCCCGTAGGGGAAAGACGTATCACTTGCCCATTAAGACGCTGCACAAGGGAAAAATACTCGGCTTCCGGGTCGCAGATGATAATGTCGTCGTCGGTAATGAGGAAAGCATTCGTCATTTCCCTTTTTGCCGCAAAAGATTTTCCGCTTCCCGGCGTTCCCAATATAAGCCCGTTGGGATTTTTGAGCTGCTTTCTGTCGCAGAGTATCATGTTGTTAGAAAGGGCGTTCAAGCCATAGTACAGGGCTTGCCCCGTCTGAAAAAGCTCCTGCGTGATAAAGGGAATGAAAATAGCGGTGCTTGATGTGGTAAGCCCCCGTTGTATCGGGATAAGGTTTTCCCCAATCGGCACACTGGATAAAAGCCCTGCTTCCTGCTGATAGTCAAGGCGTGTCAGGCGGCAGTTGTATTTCTGTGCGATACCCGCCGCAGCGAAAATATCATTTTCCAGTTTCCGCTTCGTGTCTGCCATGTTTACCACAAGGAACGTAAGGAGAAACATTCGCTCGTTGCGGCTCTGTAAGTCCTGCAACAAGTTCTTTGCTTCGCTGCCAAAGGTGGCAAGGTCGGACGGGATTATATCCATGTCATAGCCGCTTCTAACCGCTTTTTTCTGTTCCTCAATCTTCATCTTGTCAAGGTCTGTGATTTTGCGCTTAATGGTCTTGATTGCTTCCGACTGGTCGATACTGCGGATATGTAAATTGACGATTACCCCTGTTTCCAAGTCCAGTATGTCGGCAAGCATACGGTCGTTAAGCTCCGGCGCAAGGATTTCAAGGAAGCTCGCCGCGCCGATTTTCTTCCCCATGCGGAAATATCTGCCCTCGCCAAAACGGAAAGAGGACGGGGCGATAAAATCCTTTGTAGACAGCCCCGACGGGGTAAGCCAGTCAAAGGAAAAGGAGAACGGCTCGCCCTCCGGGTGGAATACCCCATGCAGCACCTTTAAGCGTTCATAGCCGGATAAGGGGCGGGCGGTTACGCCAAGCACCTTGAAATTGTTAAACACGTCGGTTTCGATACGGGAAAGTCTTGATTTTGCAGCCGCCTTGTTATCGGCTTCAACGGTAAAGGTAATGTATTTGTGCTTCACAAGCCCGTTGTTGCCTTTACTAAGCTGATTTTTCAGCATATCCGAATACTCGGTGCGGATAGAGTTAAAAGCGTCCTCCTGTGCCGGGATAGTGATAGCTTTTTCTGCCTGTTCCCGCTGCGTCCCTTGATTGATGAAAGAAAGCTGCACGCTCACGCTCGCGTCAAAGTAGTTGAGGAAATCGCACCAGTTTTCAAAAATGGCGGTCTTATCGTCTGCCTGTGCAAGCTGATAATTGATGTCCTCGAACACGACGCACTTTGAATATCTCTTTTCCGTAACCTTGCAGATACCGTCCGGGTACATGGCAAGGTAAGGAATGGTCTGCTGTGCGGTGCGGGCTTTGCCGTCCCCCTTTGCCTTTCGGATAGCTTCGGCAATCTGTTTCTTTTCGGCGCGGGTCAGCTTACGCCTGTTTCCTGCGGCTTCCCGCGTCTTTTTTGTTTGTCCTTTTGACAATCGCTGATACCTCCTTTTCAAGTTTTCGCTGCTTTTCCAAGACAGCGTATAGGTTTTCGGTTCTGTAAGGTCGCTCCTTTGGGCGGGTAAACTTTGTCTGAACGACATTTCTTACCACCACTTCAAGGGGCTGCCCATGTTTTTCATACATGGCAAGCAGGAAACAGGGGAGCATGACGACAATCATCGCCATAGCCGCAAGGTTTGTCCCTGCGCTGCCTTTGAGCAAAAAAAACAGCGGCAGTCCGATTAAGAGAGCCGCCGCAAAACAAACGATTTGCCGCTTTGTCAGATTGAAAGCGACTTTTGTTTTGACTTTGGAAAGGTCTTTGGGTACAGGTACATACGCCAAGAAAATACCTCCTTTCTGCCCTTAGTGGGCGTTGAATATGGATTTTGCCAGTGTGCCGGATTTGAACAGGGAAAAACAGAGGATAACCGTATAGGCGGCAAGGGAAAATACCGCGCTGTGCAGATTGTCTGCGATTATCATATCGTTTACCAGTACGGCGTAAATACCGACACATATCATAATGAGGAAGCCTTGAAAACCAAGAGCGAACAGCCCTTTTAGGTAGTTGTTTCCAATCTGTCCCCATTCTCTGTTGGTCATGGTCGCAAATGGAATAGGCGATACCGAACAGTAAAGGTAAATCTCTATCATTCTGCCGTAGAGGATAACGGTTATCAGTACGGACATGATTTTCATGCAAAGGCTTACAAGGCTTGTTTCAAGCACAAGTAAGAGCAGTTCGGGGATTTCCATATCTTCAAGCCCCTCCTGCATGGCGGCAAGGGCTTCGGCAACGTCGATATTCGTATCGCCGCCGATAACCCCCGCTGCGCCGGAAACGATATGCTGCGCCATATCAAAGACCGCCATTGTGATGTTGAACGTGTTGGTTACGATAAACACCGCGACAAAGGCTTTGAATATCCACTTAAAGAACATGAATGTGTCTATGTCGTGCATATTGTTCTTTTCCGTTACCATGCTGATTAGCTCGTAGCATAGGACATAGGTAATGACAAGCCCCGCAATCGGAACGATTACATTTTCAGAAAGGGTCTGTATCATGCTGAAAATATTTGCGTTCCAACCCTGCGGGGTCTGTCCTACCTCGTTTGCGATAGTCCCGACTTTTTCGTTTACGTCCCCGAACATAGTTGACAGATTACCGTTTATCGCTCCGATAAGGATTTCCTTTATCCATTCGTTAATCGCGTCAAGTATGCTCTGCATAGGCAGCTACCCGCGCTTAACCGAACAAGCCGGAAAGCAGAGGTACAAGGATAGTGCCGATAAGGGCAACGCCGCCGCCCGCCATGAGCTGCTTAATGCCCTGTGATTTTGCGCCCGGATTATCATTTCCGTAGCCCTCCAAGAGATTGATAACGCCCCAAATGCCAAGTCCTGCTCCAAGAGCGATAACCAAAGTCTGTAATACGCCGATTGCGCTGTTGAAAAATTCCATAAAACTCCTTTCTGCCGCAAATGCGGCTTGCCCGTAAAAGGGCATAAAAAACGGCGGTCAGTTTTCAAACTGCCGCGGTCATAAGTCCCCGCGCTGCCTAAATGTCTGCTGCGCGGCGGTATTCAGTTGTCAGTGTGGGCGATAGGAATTTTTGTAGGGGCGCGTATCATGCAAGTTGTCTTTTTCTTTGTTACTGCGTCAATTCCTCCTTTCTTTTCGCTGCTGCTCATACAGGGCTTCACACCGTTTCACAAACTGCCGGATAGCAGCCTGCCGCTGCTGTTCCCGTCGTTCAGCAATCGAAACAAGCCCGTTTATGGCTTCTGTGATTTTCTTGTCCTTTTTCTTTCTGATACGTCTATTCATGGTCGGTGTCCTCCTGCAAATCGCTTTCGCTGATTTCGTAGTAGTCAAATACTTCGTCCGGCTTCACAAGGGCGGGTCTGCGCCTTAAATGCTTTTCCATATCAAAAGTATTTTTCTTGTCATAGTCGGAAAGATATTTATAGTTGGGGTGCTTTGTAATGTCGTACTTATCAGAGAAGAACGGGCGCACCCCTCGTAGCTGTAAAATACATTTCCCGCCGTCCATAACCGCTATTTCATCTTCCGTCATAAGCTGCTTGCCTAACTTCTGATAGTTCAGCCCATGCGATACCTCGCGCCCCCGGTTCTCGGAAGTGTTGAAGCTGTCAATGGTTTCTTTCCCCAAGATTTCCGACATTTCTTTGAGGGTGGTTTTCTCCTTGCCGCCCAAGAAAAGGGTGGTGTCGCAGTTGCCGACTATGGTATCGGCGTTGTCCTTATAGATTGCCTTTAACTGGCTTTGCGACTGTAAGATAATCGACGCGGAGATTTCCCGGCTTCGTATGGTGGCTATGAGCTTTTCAAACTTCGGTATCTGCCCGATATTTGCAAACTCGTCTAACAGACAGTGCACATGGACGGGCAGCCTGCCGCCGTATTCATCATCTGCCTTGTCGCAAAGCAGATTGAAAAGCTGCGTGTAAAGAATACTCACGACAAAGTTAAAAGTATCGTCGGTGTCGCTGATGATAACAAACAGGGCGGTCTTGCGGTCGCCTATGGTGTCAAGCTCCATTTCGTCGGTTTCCATAAGGTCGCGCAGCTCCTTAATGTCAAAAGGGGCAAGCCGCGCACCGCAGGAAATGAGAATAGAGCTTCGTGTCTTTCCCGCAGATAACAGGAATTTCTTGTACTGCCGGACGGCAAAGTGTTCCGGGTCTTTTTCCTCCAACCGTTCAAACATGAGGTCAACGGGGGACTGAAATTCCGGGTCGTCCTCGCGGGCTTCACTGGCATTTATCATTTCAAGCAGCGTCGTGAAGTTCTTTTCTTCCTCCGGGGCTTCGTACCAAATGTAGCCGATAAGGGCGCAGTAAAAGAGCCGTTCCGATTTTACCCAAAAATCCTCCCCGGCTTTTTCCCCGTCCCCTTTGGTGTTGGCAATCAAGGTATTTACCAGTTTCAAAATGTCTTTTTCGCTGCGGATATAGGCAAAGGGATTATAACGCATGGATTTCTTAAAATTTATCGTGTTCAGCACCTTTATCCGATACCCGCCGCGCTGTAAGAGCTTCCCACACTCGACTAAAACCGTACCTTTCGGGTCAGTTACAACGTAGCTTGAGTGCATTTGCATTAAGTTGGGCTTCACAAAAAATCTCGTCTTGCCGCTGCCGCTTCCCCCGATAACAAGGATATTTTTATTCCTTGCATACTTCGGCTGCTTCGGGCGGCTGTTCATGGTAAGCCGTTCCGTCTGTGTCAGAAGCACGTTATTTTGAAATACCGGGTCGGTATAGGGCTTTATATCTTCGGCGTTGCCCCAACGGGCTGAACCGTATTCGATACCTTTTCGGTATTTCTTCGCGTTCTTGCCTTTGAAGTACACCATAAGCCGGATAAGGACAGCCCCCACAATACCGATAAGCAAATCCATAGGGGCAAGGCTCGGAAGCGGGGTTGCAAAGGCAGCGGAAAAGCCGTCTGCAAGGGAAAGCACCTTGCCGGAAAGGTCAGCCCCCGGCGCAAGGCGTACCGCTTGTCCGATTTTGTCAAAGAGATAGACAAAGAGCAGATAGGGGGCATTTAGGATAAGCAGCTTTTTAAGTTCCGGCTTCATAGCGATACCTCCCTGTCCTTTTTCTTCACTTTGTCCTTCTGTGCGTTCAGAGCTGCCGCCTTGTCTTTCAGAGTGGAAAGCAGCTTGCGGATAGAGGGCTTTTTATCCCTGCCTAATTTCTTTGCGGTAAATTCCCGGAACGCTTCGGTCATAACGTCAATATCCTTGCCCTTAAAAGACACAAGATAGGTCGGCGGCTTGCCGTTCTCAATCTTCTTGACGTTGTAATCAAGCCCGCTTTTCCTTGCGATAGGGTCAAAGGCTTTGATATTTTGGTCGGTAATCTCAATGTTGGAAACCTTTTCTCCCTGCTTCATAAGCTGCCGCATAGTGATTTTCCCATGCGGGGCTTTGGTTAGCTGCCCTTTGCCTTTGGCAAGCAGGGCTTTCATAGCCTTTTGCAGCACTTCGGCGGTCAGCTTAGATGTTTTGATTGCTAAAGACACGACTTTTTCATTGACTTCATCTTGCATGAAATCCCTCCTTTCATAGTTTGGTTAGGGTGGTGTGCCGCTTCGGGGCATAAAAATAAGGCGTACATTTTTCATGCCGCCTTTAGATACGCACCCGCAGCCCGTTCAAATCCGAAGCCCTCACACCGACAAGATACCAGTTGTCCCCGTACTCCATGCGGGTCGGCTTCCATTTGCCGCGTACAAACACTTCAAGGCAATCCCCACAATGCAATCCTCCGTAGTAGTCGTTAAGGTCAAAGCGAATGTCGTAACGGTCTGCCGTTTCATCAAAAATCAAAGCTCCTGTTTTCTGTGTCATATTAAAATCCTCCTGTTTTTTAATAGCCGCCGTACATATCGTGGTTGACAAGGGCGGTGTAATAGCTGTCAATGGTGTTGGGCGCGTTGAAAAGTACCGCTTTCAGATATTGCTTGATGTTACGGATTTTCGTGGTGTTCTCTTTCATGCAGTCAAAGACAAATTCAATGTGGCTGCTGTTCAGCTTCATAAACTTTGCTTTGACAAGCTCTGCCGGATAATCGTCCCCGGCGATACGAATTGTCTTTCGTTTGGTGCAGACAGTTTCAAGGATAAGGGACACAATCTCGTCCAAGCGTTCCCTGTCAATGTTGGTATGCTTGATAAAATGCTCATACTCGATATTGTCCTTGATGATTTCCTCATACACGCTGTATGCGTCTGCCGCTTCCGTTCCTTTCCGTTCCGGCTCTGCCGTTTCTTCCCTCAAAGGAGAGGGGTTAGGGGAAAGGATAGGAATGGAATGGTTACTTGATAAATCCGTATTTGATTTTTCTTTTTTTGGTAAGTCAGTCTTTTGTATATCTTTATTTAATTGCATTGGATTTTCCAACGTAGGTTTTTCCTGCGTAGGATTTTCCAATGTTGGATTTTCCAATGTAGGTAAATCCAAGTTAGGCGGCTGCTCATAGATGATGTAATCAGTTCCCCGCAAGCGTCCTTTCTCGTCGCGCTCCCTTGAACGCTGAATATATCCGGCTCTTTCAAGCTCCCGGACAGCTTCGCGGATAGCGTCGATTTTTTCCCGGTTGATATAGGACAGTCCCGCAAGGGTATAGTCCCAATCCTCCGGCAAGGACAGCATTTGCGATAACAGCCCTTTTGCCTTTAGGGAAAGTTCTTTGTTGCGTAAATGGTGGTTGCTCATAACCGTATATCCTGTGTTTCTCTCCACGCGGAAAACTGCCATAGCTTCATCAACTCCTTTGCTGCATATTTGTTACGCGGTAGAACAGCGATTTTAAGGGTTTAGGTATCAATCCCTTACCCTGTGAAAACCGTACCCGCAAAGCCTTGTGTAGCAAGACTCTTTTTGCCCCTACTGCGTAACATGAGGGTAAAAAAATAGCGGCGTTCCTTGTTTCCCGGTTGGGATAAGGTAACGCCGCCAGTGCGGTGCTATATGAAATTGTGTGATTGCCGACGTGCCGCGCCGCCAGTGCGTCGCGTTTGTATTGGGTTGTTTCATGCTCGCAAGATGTTCCGGCATATCAAGGCGCAATCCGTTAAAAGTAGTAAATTGGTAGTAAAATCAATCTGAAATCCTGCGAATGTGCTTGTATTTCAAGGGTTTTTCGGGATAATCAAAATTTTTTACTGAAAAATCATATACCTTTTTAAAATCAGGTATTTGCATATATAAATCATAGTATTCTTTACGAATAATTTTATCTTTAATCGCAAAGCGAACCGGACGGTCCGGTTTCAACACTGCGGAAATTGCTTCAAATTGTACTTTATCTGCATAAAACTCTTGTATCTCATCTTTTTTTGCCCAACATTTTTTCCTTATATCTGCATATTCAGGTTGCATTACTACCATCTTGAAGTTTTCAGCATCTTTCGTCAGTGTATCATATGATTTTTCAACGCACTTCAAGAGTACTTTTTCAATTGCGCCCCTTCCACTCGATGGCAACAAATGAAGCTTACAAGTCAGCTCATGCCCATATGCTTTAATTACATCTCCAGTATAATCAAAATCCCTTTCTTTAAATGTCCTCGTTAAAAGAGTTTTAATTTCATCTTCTGTCTTTTCATCAGTATCTCCAAATAACAAAAATCCACCAAATTGATCATAAACATCCAATTGATCAATTATTTCGATCAAAGCACTTGCCTTAGCAGCCAAATTATTACATCCATTCGCCTGTTTCACTGCTATTCCGATTACATCCTTATAATAAAACATCGGACTATCTGTTCTTTTTAGTTCTCCCAAACCACTTGGATATATCCCTATCATATTTTTAAATATTTCCGGCAATTCATCTACTTTTGCAAACGAACTGAACTGCAAATACTGTTCCAAAACCGCTTCCAATAATGAACAATCGGTAACGCCCTCAGCTATCAAAATATAATATTTTTTAATATTCATCGTACATCAAACCCTATCTCATTTCTCAAATTCAACAGTTTATTTCCGCTATATCTCTTAGCAATAGTTTTGTCTTCGCCTTTACGAATATGATAGATTGCAGTATCATCCAAATGCTCCTTACAATCTTCCAATAATACATCTATCGCTTCCAAACTATGTGTTGTCATAAATAACTGCACATTATTTTTTTCACAAACCTGCATAAGTTTTGAAATAAAATTTCGAAGAGCTTTATTGTGTATTCCCGCTTCCACCTCATCAATTAGCAAGATACCATTTTTCGCCAATAATGCTGACATTCCAATATAAAAAGCCTTATACATTCCATTGCCATAATCATATAATGTCAATGGTTTCTTATTTTCTTCTTTAAATAATTTGATAATACGATTTGTTCCAATTAATTCGAAATTCGTAATACCCGGATCGAAAATCTGCAAAATTTCTATCAATTGTTGTCTTAAATTATTATCTAGAATATTGTCCAGATCCTTTAAAAATCGGTTTGAGTTATCAAATCTTGAAAAAGAGATAAACTTACATGGAATTTTCATTTTAAGTGTATTTTTTTTCGATTCTCCTATTCCAATCCTGAAATTATCTCCTGTTTCTTCAAATCGAACTTTAAAATTTCCCTTCAATGTATCATTAGAATTTTCTTTTCCATATGAATAGTTAAAAAATAACGAAAGAGATTCATTTATCACTCCAGGTTCTTTTTTATCAATAACCTGTTCCTGATCAAACGTCAAATGCGTATGCAGAATCTCCTCATCTCCATTCCATCTGGATTTCAAACAAATAATAGGATCATCATAGTCAATTGGGAAAAGTGACTCTAACAAATCCATTGAAAACCCATGGTATCTTGATACTAACGCATCCAACAGTAATTCCAGATCATCAAACAAACCTGATAAAATAATTGCTTCCAAAATAGATGTCTTACCACAATTATTGGGTCCAACAAAAATATTTACTTTCTTTAAATCATCTAATTCTAAATCCTTTAATCCTCTATATCCTCCAACACCAAACTCGTTCAACATATTGACCACCACTCCATCAACTTCATAAAAAACTAACTTTCCCCGATACTTTCGGTAAAAAAACAAATTCATAAAACAAATAAATGATTATTTCCACTAGCAACTATACTAACATTCATAGTTTATTCTCATCTACTTATAACCTCCCTACTATGTATCTTTTCATTCAAACATTATACAAACTCCACGAAAAACTCCCTAAATAAACTTATATCATATATGTTACTACACTTTAACATCCAACGCTATATTTTTTATTCTTTTTTTCCAGCCATACGTGACTTTATTTAATAAGTATTACTCCACTATTAATTTTTGATACCTTGTTGCTGAGTTTTACCAATTTATCCCTTAAGTAACGGACCACCTCAAGAACATAGTGTCGCATGCTATGTGAGTGGTAACCGCCTCTGCAAGATGGAAGCGCAATACAAATATAGAGAGTTTCTGCTGGAGATGTGACTTTCATCGGAAATCTCTGTTCTCCACTCAACCCAAATTTTTCTATCATTGTACTACGTGTTTATGAAAACATCTTTATCGAATTCCAACCCAACATTTGTACAAATATGTTGAAACCAGGTATTTCTACTGACCACAAAGTTCCGATGAACTTCGTTCTATGAACTCCGAAACAGTATTTCTACTCCTTCACTAATCTCTTCCATCTTAAATGTGGTCCCCATTCTAATACCCAAAGCTATACCGCTATTCTCCCCCCAACACATCCCCAACAATATACTTGTTCTCCTATTTGATTCCAAATAGTTTCAATGGGATCACAGACTTGAATCGATGCCAACTTATCTTCTTTATTCATTTCTTGCATATATTTTAATGAATACCTTAGAATTCTTTGGCAAATTCCATCGATCAAGAATTCATTGGCATTTTCATCAATTACAATTCCGTAATCTTCAATATATAATTTCCAATATCTTCTATAAAGTTCCTTTTTTCTAAATTTCTTTTCTATTTCTTGGTTTGCATTTTCCTTCAGAATAAATGCATTTCTATGTATTCCCATTTTTAGATCAAAATAAAAATAAGGAGTACTCAACGTATTATCATATTGTAATAAATATTTAGCAAAAGATAACCCTTCCTCAGGCAGTTTCATATTTTTAATTACTTTTTCCAAAACTGAAATTGGAATCATGTTTTCTATTTCATGTATTTCAAGTAAAATAACATCATAATATTCACGAGGGTATCTTTCTTCAACTTTCTTAACTCTTTGCATTGTTTCTCCAGGGGTATCATCCTTATACTTCCCCAACTAATATATATAATATCTTATAATATTTGTAAGAAAGTAGCTTTCTCAATTTCAAGATACTGGTTTTAAACCAATTTCATTATCGATATTCTCTTTATTATCTAAACATTTCATATTTCTCTCTTGAATTCAACATTCTCACCTTCTTATTTGTAATGTTAAACACCAATTGCTATCCTTCTAACATGTTTTCCTGTCTAATTGCTTCATTAATCAAATTCTGAATCAACTCCACCATCATACCACTTTCAAATATTTTATTTAACAATTCTTGTATTTCAAGCATTGAATTTAACTTTACAATTGTATTTCTTCTTCCACTTCCATATTCAGCAGCTATATCCGCATTCAGAACAACTGTTGCCGGATATGATACTGTACCATACTCAACAAACATCATTCTGTATTTATAATTCTCTATACCTTTTACTTTTAGATAAACCTCAAATTTCTTTTCCTCATTATTTTGTTCCCCTAACTTGTCTTGAATATCCACATGTACAGTTTCTTCACTATTTTGATATAAATTCAAATTAGCTAATCCTGTTCTTTTTGTGTAATCATAGGAAAAAATACAACCACTATATGGCTCAATCTTTCCCTCCACATAACCTTTTGTAACTTCCACTAATTCTTTTAACTTATCCTCAATCACTTTATCCGGAGTAAGTCGATCTACCAAATCAAAATTAAATTCCATTGCCATTTCTATATCCTCCTCATACATCTTTTATCTCACACATAATCGGGAAATGATCACTTATTTCTTTATTAGGATGCATATTTTCATCCATAAGTTTCGCATAACTACACGATGTCAAAATTTTCAGACTTTCCCTTTTAAATTCAGGTAAAATGTCTTTGCTCAGAATAATTTGATCAAACATATACCACATTGGATTATGTAATTTTGCCTGATTATAATAATAAGTTCCTGGTGGGTATGAAAAGTCTCCCATCAAATTCCACATTGGATTATAAAATTTTCTATATTCAACATTGCGTACCTTTCTAGTCGGTCGATCCTCCAAATTCAACTCGGGTAAACCATGAAACCCATTAGCATTCAAACAGCCGTTATCGTATGGCATCTCATTCATATCTCCAATAATAATCGTTTTTTGCGAGTGAATTCTTTCTTCTGCCTTTTTTATATCTTCCATAATCGTATGAATAATTTCAAGACGTTCATCTCCCCCATCCCCATACATGTTGGAAAACAAATGAACACAGCAAATAATATATTGACTTTTTATAACTTGTATTGAATAATAACTTTCTTGAATATCGGGTTCAATGTCCTTATAGTTACACCAAAAACTTATTCTTTTGCAACCAATTGTATTCTGTAAGGTCAAAGAAAGTCCTGCTTTATCAAAAAGCATTTTTAACTCATCTTCGTTGTCTTCATACTCAGCCATAACCAATACATCTATGCCATTGTCTATAACCAGATTAACAATATATTCATTCACATTATTACTATGTGTATTCCAAAATAAAATTTTCAAATTGTATCCCCACACTTAAAACCCGATACCATTTTCTTTATAGTCGTCACAACGAATATACAACTTTAGAACAATAGCAGCATTTCATCTATCAACAAGTTTTCCAATATCTTACTTTCCCAGCAGGAATAGTTACATAAATACTGTCATTCCATTTGCAGTTTAACCTACCGGACACTCGTTGTAAGCAGAAATACCTTTAAAAATTTCTTCTTCAATCTTTGAAAAAAGCTTCTGTATATGCTCACGGTCTATTTTACGATCCTGCTTTAATGACTGAATCAACTATGTCTAAGTAACAATTGTTACATTCAGTTGGATGATGAGATCTCTGTACTCAAAAAATTTTAATTCTATTGCGCTTACTAATATGTGATTTTCTGTTTCCTTTTGATATTTCTATTATACCACAAAGAACACCTCAAAAGAAGCGGAAAACCCATAAAAATTGCAAAGTTTAATTCTACCGTCCATTGAACAAAAAAATTCACTTTTTCTTTTCCAATCCGCATTTTGTCGTTCAAATTCACACTTCATTGCATTTTTGTTTAATTTATGATGCTATACATACAGTTATCAGCGCATTTTTGTTATTATAAATAACTTTTCATTAATTACAACCACAGAAAGGAAATCACCATGAAAAAACTCTCCACCGCCATCCTGGCGAACCTCATAATCACGAACCGTAAAAAACTCTCCATGACACAGCAATCTCTTGCTGATGCAACTGGAATCAACCGTTCCCTAATCTCTCGTATGGAAAAAGAAGACTTTCTTCCTTCCA
>OHYD01000563.1_pt1 | contig 19700 bp, 9 predicted proteins | sample 1580191 | NCBI WGS metagenome assembly OHYD01 (sample SAMEA3882510, study PRJEB24775) | human gut metagenome | biome: human-associated habitat; feature: intestine environment; material: feces | place: Netherlands | collected 2009/2010 | reverse complement strand
CTTTTCTACCCGCCGCCGCATAAGCGCCATTCTCGGCAATAAACAGCATCCGGTCCGCCACGGGGGCAAAGGTCCGGAGCAATCCGTCATACTGGCGGCCGCTTGCTGCCGCAAAACGAATGCCGCGAAGCTCAAGTTCCCTAAACAAGGGAAAAAACGCAGGGTCCAATTCACCTTTTCCATTAAGCAGCGTCCCATCCATATCGGACGCAATAAGTTTGACGGAATCCATAACGCTGCCAGAATCATCGTTTATCCTTACTTCCAGGGCAAGAGCGGCTTCAGACAGCATGGAGCGGACAGCGAAAGGAAAGACCAGGAGGCCAGCAGCAAGGATACAGTTCTCTCCATCATTTTACGGGAGAATCTCCATTTCTTCCATAAGTTTCAGCTTCCTTCATTCTACCGTGAGTGCAGCAGCGGCAAATGCAAATAATTTGAAACCATCCGCACATCCGCAATATTTAGCGTATCACACCGAATTGCAAATTCGGAGGAGAATTTTTTCCTCTTCATCTGGGAAAAAAGCTCGTAGATAAAGAGAATTACGAAGGAAACGGAAAATATGGTGTCATGGGCCGGACTTCACAAAAATTATGGAGTTTATGGCGTGGATCATTTAACTCCAATTATTTGAATTGTATCCGAATTTGCAATCCGCCACCCGAATTCCCACATGGTTTGCCCCGGGCATTCTTTGCTCATACTATTTTTTCATTGCCCGGAGTTATGGATTCCTGCATCATGGCCTTTCGCAGTACCCCTGCTTATGATACACATGACTTTAAGAAAGAAAACTCTCTGGTTTCTTGGAGCTTTGAGCTTTTTTGCCTCTCTTGCCGCGATTTTCGCCGTTTTCTGGCTGAACAGGAATGATTCTTCTCCCGCGGAATGGAATTTCAACCCTATCTGGACAAAAGCGGAAAAAGAACAAATTCTTACCGTAGCGAATTTCACAGCCCATCGAAGCCCGGAACGTTTCATTTACCGCGGGCTTTCCCTCAATTCACGCCATATTGACTGGCACATGTTTTCCGAAGTTTCCATGCGCCAATATATGAAGGACGAAATCAGGGAACGGCTTCAGATGATACGGGACACGGCGGAAAGCGCAGACGGACGCTGCATCACTCCATCCCATGAAACCCTGCTGCATCTTGCCGCCGGGCTCGGAGAAGTGCAGTTGCTGAACCGCCTTTTACAGCGCCATGCGGACCCGAACGTCCAGATCATCCTGCCGCAACAGGCCTTTCCCTCCATTCCGGACTCCGAACAGGGAAATACCCCCCTGACTTACGCCTGCCAGCCAGGCATGGACGACTCCACGCCCCTGCCGGTGCATAACAGGATCTCCTGCCTTAATCTCCTGATTCAATACGGTGCGGATGTGAATAAACCGGGGCCGCTGGGCTGGCCGCCCCTCGTCATCACCTGTGTGGCCGGTATTGGAGGAGCACCCTATGAGGAATCAGCCCTGTTTCTTCTGAAATGCGGTGCGGATATTTCCCTCCAGCCTGAATTGAAAGGTAAAAAAACAAGTCTGCTCACATGGGCCACGGCCGCCGGATACCCCCTGCTGGTCCGCAAGCTTTGCGAAGCCGGGTACGATCCCAATTTCCGCGGGGAAATGGTCCCGCCCCTTCTTTCCCTGAACCTGAACACTCCGAACACCGCACTGCAAATCGCACATATTCTGCTGGAATACGGTGCGGACGTGAATGCGGCCATGCCCGCGTCCACAACCCTGCCGGAAACCACGGGGGACACGGCCCTGCTGAACCTGTGCCGCCAGCTGGCTTTCATTGATGTGTCCCAGCTCCCTCAAATCAGGGAGCTGGTCAGTCTCTTCATCAGCGAGGGAGCGGACGTCAACCATCAAAACGCCGCCGGAGAGACTCCCCTCATGGCGTGCTGCCGAGGAATGTTGCTGGGAGACGATTCCCTGGACCGGCTGAAACTGGGTATTGCGCGTCTTCTGCTGGACCACCGCGCAGACCCCTCCCTGAGAGACAAATACGGACGCACAGCCCTCCAGCGGATAGGCAACCGGTCAAACGAACATCTCCAAATGGTGCTGAAATACCTGCCGGAATTGAGCGCTCCGCCGCTTCCGAAGAAGGAAAACCGTTGAATACCGCCGTTTATTTCACACGGGCATTCACCGTATCCAGCAGAATGCCGGCATCCGGTTGGGAACCGGTGCTGATGAAATGAATATAACTGGCTCCATTGGGGGACTTATTAGCCATTTTCAACGTTCCGGCCTTCTTTCCGTCCAAAGACACCACAGCCTGCCCCCCCTGCCACAGAAGGGAAATTTCATGCCACGCGCCGGGCGTGAAAGGCACTTTTTTCATCCCCAGCAGCAGATGGGGCGCAGGTCTCAGCCTGATCGGGAAGGTAAACAGGGCATAATCCTTCGTAGTGGAATCACAGGCATTGAAAAGCCGATCCGTCAGAGAGACCTGAAGGCCGGAATCATCCGCCTGATCCCCGTCCGCTGCACGGAAGCGGAATTTGACCAGCCCTGTGGTCCCGTTCGGAAAGTTCCAGGCAGCTCCAGCGTTCCGGTAATCCACATTGGATTTTTCATTGACCAGTTCGGGATCATTCAGACGCTTGATTTGCAGCACCTTTTTCGTACTTCCGGACGGATCCGGAACCAGCTCTGCGGAAGGCTTGCGGTTATAACTGCAATGGCCCTTTTTCTGGGGAATATAAGTATGAATGGTCCACTGGGAATCCGAATCTTTCCCCGTCTGCGTAGCACGCGTCTTGGCCCCTACCCAGCGGCGGTCCACAATAACCAGGCGGCGGTGGTTTTTATGCTGCCCCAGGGAAATAAGGATGCGGTTTTTGTCCAGCTGCACCATTTCGCTCTGGTGTTTGCCGCGGTCTTCCGGACCATCCAGCGTAGCATAGCCGGGATGGTTGCGGTGTTCGTCCAGGATAATCTCCCGGAATCCGTACCAGGTTTTACCCTCGTCCCCGGACATGGCAATGTGGTGGGAATCACGGTTCGTGAACACGTCTTCCCACGTTCCGTTGCCGGCTGTGGCGTTTTCAGGCAGAGCCATCGTATTCGTCCACAGGGAAACGATGGTTCCGTCATCCAGGCGGCCCAACGTATTCATGGTCAGGGTGCCGAAAAAGCGGGAAGGTTCCGGTTTGCTCCATGTTTCACCGTAATCCCTGGAGAAAGCCTGCCACGCCTGGTCCAGGGAAGTACGGACAAGCGCCCACAACGAACCGTCCTTCATCTCCAAAACCGTGGCTTCCACGGCATTGTTGAACCATCTGACACCCTGGTGGGGGGGCCTGGCTTCATGTTTGGGGGAAGTAACACCGTTCCTGGATACATGCCAGGTCAGTCCCCCGTCATCGGAAATATGAAACTTGGTACCGCTGCCCATGTTGTGGAACGGAACAATCACCCTGCGGCCCTTGTTCACAAAAACAGGGGTGCGCATGATGCCGCCCAGTTTTTTCAGATTTTTCCTCTTTTCCGGATCTTTCCAGTCTTCTTCCAGCTTGCCGTCATTCGTGACGGCAAACCACTTGCCGTCCAGCCCCCCCTTGGAAAGAAATACAAAGCCTCCGATAGGCTGCACACGAATGAATTCCCTGGTCAGGGGGTTGCGCACAATAGCCGGAGATTCCTTGGGAATGCCGCCGTAGTTGGGAGGGTAGCCAGCCGGAGCGGCCTTCATTTCCCATATTTTTCCGTTATCCCTGCTGACCAGGTAATCCGGTCCCTTGCGGGTACCGGAATAATGGCGTATTTCACGGGAGTCCACACGGATGAGGCCGCGCCCCGCATCAGCCGGCGGAGTGGCGACAACTTCAGGCTCCGGAACGGGTGCTGCCTTCTGTTGGGCATAACAGCAACAAAAGGAACCGGTCAACAATGCAAACAACAGGTTTTTCATAAACTAAATATCAAATGCCGTATATTTTCCTCAGCCGGGGCTTTCCCTTCAAGCAAAATCCTGCCTTCCATCAGAAGACGATCATCAGGAATGCTTTCCCGCCTGCTTCCCTCCCCGGTATTTTGCATCAAGCTTTTTCAAAAGTACGGCCAGTTCCTTTTCCAAAACCTCATATCCCCTGGCATTGGGATGCACCACATCCTTCATAAATTCATTCTGAGGAGAAGCACCGTCTGCGGAAAGAAGAGCCTTTCCCGGATCGGCAAAGAAAATGTTCTTTCCGTTATGCAGCTCCGCCAGCAGCCTGTTCGTCTGCTTCACCGGTTCCGCCAGGTTTTTCTCCTTCCTTGGAAGAACGCCCAGCAACAGAATTTTGGAAGAGGGGCATTTCCGGCGCACCAGGCGGACAAACGCCCTGATATTGTCCGCACATGCCTGCGGCGTATCCTTGCGGTGCCCCAGATTATTGGTTCCCAGCAGCACGATGATGACCCGCGGAGAAATGCCGTCCAGCTCCCCGTTTTGCACACGGTAATAGGCATTATCCACATAATCAAATCCAAAGCCCATATTCGTCGCAGTATGCGGACGGAATAATTTCTCCCAGGAACCCGCTCCCGTGTTTTTTCCGTCCCCGGAAGGCTCCCCTCCCCAGTGGTGGGTAATGCTGTCCCCTATCATCACATATTCAGGCTTGACGGTCCGGTTTCTTTTTTTAACGGCTTCATGCCGGGCATTCCAATCATACGGATCCCGCTGATGGGGCTCCGGCTTCAGGGTTGCGGGCAACGCGGAGGGAGGGATGGAAGGTGCGGAAAACGCCACACTGGCCCCCCCAGCAATATGGCGAGCATGTAGGAGAAGAAATTCATGATAAAAAAGTGAAACCGGTTTCCAGTTTAAGCAAATCCTGCCGTGCATCAAGATCGCAGGCGCCACTTTTGCCGGCAGAGTAAAAAAGACCACTGCCCGTCCGGCAAATCCCGCCGCAACAGCGGCCAGGCGAACACCGCATCCGGCCTTTCCTGTTCCGAGAGCCCTGTTGCCCCAGGAAAGCTCGACTCCCCAACGGAGGGTAATGCTTTCACCAAAAACGACATACCCCCGTTTGACGGTCCGGGTCCGTTCCATCACTGCCTCATGGCGTTTTTCCAGTCATGCACGGCCCGCTGGTTCTCCTGGGGCTTCAGCGTGGGCGGCAATTCATCAGCACAGGCACCGGAGAAACAAGCAACGCAAAAAACTCCCGCCAGCAATAAACAAAGGCATGCATAAGATTTCATAACGGTAAGCGTTGAGATACTGCAATAGAGATTAGGAAAGTAAAGAGAAATAATCTTCCGTCACTTTTCCGCAATCGCATGTTCCCCTCATTTTCCGCTCCGCAACGGACAGACAGGTGAAACATGCCAAAGCCAGCGCACCCGCGTTCTCTTCGCAAAGAATTAGCCTTGTTGTCTCCCGGAATTCACGATATAATTACGTGGCGCGGAGTTTTGCCGTTTCCGGCCTTTCAACGGCTGCGGAACGTTTTTCTCCGGTCTTCTTCACTACATTCCATTTATGATCAGCATAGTAAAAGACTTGACGGAATCCACCGCCCTTCCGCAGGAATGGCGAGGATTCAAGCCGGGAGCATGGACGGAGTCCATTGACGTACGGGATTTCATCCAGCATAACTACACGCCCTATTCCGGCAATGAAGAATTTCTTTCCGGCCCCTCCCAGCGCACGCTCCGTTTATGGGATGAACTGAAAGTCCTGCTGAAAAGGGAAATAGACAACGGCGGCGTTCTGGATGCTGATGAAGAAGTGGTATCCTCCATCACCTCCCACAAGCCCGGCTACATTGACAAGGAACTGGAAGTGGTCGTAGGCCTCCAGACAGACGCCCCCCTGAAACGGGCCCTGATGCCCTTTGGCGGCCTGCGCATGGCCCAGCAGGCCCTGGAATCCTACGGGTTCAAGATGTGCGAGAAAACCGCGGATATTTTCAAAAAGATACGCAAGACGCACAATGAAGGCGTTTTCGACGCCTACACTTCCGATATCCGGGCGGCCCGTTCCGCCGGCATTATTACCGGCCTTCCGGACGCCTATGGCCGCGGCCGCATCATCGGGGACTACCGCCGGGTGGCCCTGTACGGCACGGACAGACTGATTGCCGAACGCCGCAAGGACCTCAAAAACCGTGAACATTCCCCCCTTACGGATGAGCTGATCCGCCTGCGCGAAGAAATGAGCGAACAAATACGCGCCCTGGAAGAACTCGCCCAGCTGGGCGCCTCCTACGGCTGCGACCTCACTCGCCCCGCCGCAAACGCCCGCGAAGCCGTGCAATGGACGTACCTGGGCTACCTAGCCGCCGTGAAGGAACAGAACGGAGCGGCCATGTCCCTGGGCCGCGTTTCCACTTTCTTCGACATTTATTTCACCCGCGACCTGGAACAGGGGCTCATCACGGAAGAGGAAGTTCAGGAAATCATCGACCAGTTCGTGATGAAGCTGCGCATCGTCCGTTTCATCCGCACGCCTGATTACAATAACCTGTTCTCCGGAGACCCCACCTGGGTGACGGAATCCATCGGCGGCATGGGAGAGGACGGGCGCACCCTCGTCACCCGCAGTTCCTTCCGCATGCTGCAGACCCTGTACAACCTGGGGCCGGCTCCGGAACCGAACCTGACCGTTCTGTGGTCCCGGAACCTGCCGGAAGCCTTCAAAAGCTTCTGCGCCAAGGTTTCCATTGAAACGTCCTCCGTCCAATACGAGAACGACGACCTGATGCGCCCGCACTGGGGCGACGACTACGGCATCGCATGCTGCGTGTCCGCCATGCGCATCGGCAAGCAGATGCAGTTCTTCGGAGCGCGCGCCAACCTCGCCAAGTGCCTTCTCTACGCCCTGAACGGCGGCGTGGATGAACTCAAGGGCAAACAGGTGGCCCCGCCCTCCCCCCGCTACACGGAAGAAATTCTCAACTATGATGAAGTGATGGCCCTGTACGACAAGATGCAGGACTGGCTCGCCAAAACTTACATTGACGCGCTGAACATCATCCACTACATGCACGACAAATACTGCTATGAACGCATTGAAATGGCGCTGCATGATCCGGAAATCCTGCGCACGATGGCCACGGGAATCGCCGGGCTTTCCGTGGCGGCGGACTCCCTGTCCGCCATCAAGTACGCCACCGTAAAAGCCATCCGCAATGAAGAGGGGCTGATTGTGGACTTCAAGACGGAAGGGGAATTCCCCTGTTACGGGAACAATGACCCGCGCGTGGACGACATAGCATGCAGCCTGGTCAGCAATTTCATGGAAAAACTGCGCAAGCTCCACACTTACCGCAATTCCCTGCCCACCCAGTCCATCCTGACGATCACCTCCAACGTGGTGTACGGCAAAAAGACGGGCAACACGCCGGACGGCCGCCGAGCCGGGGAACCGTTCGCCCCCGGCGCCAACCCCATGCACGGAAGGGACAGGAACGGAGCCGTGGCGTCCATGCTCTCCGTAGCCAAGCTGTCCTATGACGACTCCCTGGACGGCATCTCCTACACCTTCTCCATCGTTCCGCAGGCCCTGGGCAAGGAGGAAAGGGAACGCCGCGTCAAGCTCGTCTCCCTGCTGGACGCCTACTTTGCCGCTACAGGTCACCACATTAATGTGAACGTACTGGAACGGGAAACGCTTCTCGACGCCATGGATCACCCGGAAAAATACCCGCAGCTTACCATCCGCGTTTCCGGCTATGCCGTGAATTTCATCAAGCTGACCCGGGAACAGCAGCAGGAGGTCATCAACCGCACCTTCCACACCCGCTAACCCGGACGACAAACGGATGCCGCAGGTTTTTCCACAAAACCATGATCCGGACGGAGAAAGCTCCGTCACCGGTTTGGTTCATTCCGTGGAATCCTGCGGCACCGTGGACGGTCCCGGCATCCGCTTTGTCCTTTTCCTGTCCGGCTGCAGCCTGCGCTGCCGCTACTGCCACAATCCGGATACCTCCTACGTTCGGCGGGGCCGGCTCAGAAGCGCGGGTGATGTCCTCAGGGAAATAGCCCGTTACCGGGATTTTTTGCAGGCGGCGGGCGGCGGCGTCACCCTCTCCGGCGGGGACCCCCTCTTCCAGCCGGATTTTACCGGCGCCGTGCTGAAAGGCTGCCGGAAACTGGGACTGCATACCTGCCTGGACACCTCCGGCCATCTGGGCGTGAATGCGGGCGAAGAAATGCTGGCGGATACGGACCTGGTCCTGCTGGATATCAAGGCATGGAATCCGGAACGGTACCGCTCCCTGACAGGCGGGGAACTGCGCCCTACGCTGGAGTTTGCGGAACGCCTGGCCTCCCTCCGCAAGCCCGTGTGGCTGAGGTATGTGCTGGTACCCGGCGTTACGGATAATCTGGAAGAAATTGAGGGACTCTCCCGCCATGCGGCGCTCCTGGGCAACGTGGAACGCGTGGACGTGCTCCCTTTCCACCAGATGGGGAGATTCAAATGGGATGAATTGAAGCTGGATTATACCTTGAAGGGCACCCCGGAAGCGTCCGCAAAACTGGCGGAACAGGTCCGCGGCATTTTCCGGCGGGAAGGCTTTCCGGATTGCGTGAATTAACCGGATTTTCGCGCCTTGGCGCCATCAACCGCAGCAAACCGGATACAGGTATCTCCCCTCCTCATCTTCCGGATGAAAGGCCCTTCTCCCCTTTCCCAAATTATTCCTTTCCGGAAATTTCCCGCAAAGCATCCAGCACTTCCCGCACGGCAATGTGGCGGTTGCAGGGGACATCCCGGTCACAATCCTTCCGGAAGCAGGGGGAACAGCACTGGTGGCTGTAAAGGGAACGGTTGAATGTGCCCATAGGGCGGTACACATCTGGAAGCCGGGTGGAAAACAGAGTCACCACCGGAAGCCCGCGGAAGGAACAGAGGGACGGGAAATCGCCATCCACGGCTACCGCCGCCGAAGCGCCGTCCATGACGGAAAACAGAGCCTCCGGCGCACCCACAGCCAGTTCCACATTCAAATGTTCCGCCAGCGCGGCGGCGCGCTCCCGGTCTTCTTCCAGAGCCGCCAGAACCGTCCGTCCCGGCAAAAGGGAAACCAGTTCCGTCCACTGCTCCCGGCTCCATTCACTGGCGCTTCCCAGACGGGAAAACGGAGCAATTAAAATGGGGGCGCCTTCCGCCGGGGCCGCTTTTTTCACAGGGAACAAAGACGGTTTACCGACGTCCAGCCCATGCAGCCCCCCCAATTGCAGATAAAGCTGCACCCGGTGCGCCGGGGGGGCGGCGCGCAGGACGGGGGCCTTTACCCGGAATTTGTATTTCCGGACGCCGGGATGCGTGTCCAGCCCGGAGAACATCATGGGGCCATACGGTTCCAGCGCTTTCAGGGTTTCCATATCCCCATCCAGCATGACGCCCAGATCCAGCGGGCCGTCATTGTAAAATTCATCTGCCGCCAAAGCTTCCCGAAGCTGCTTCAGGGAATCGTGCGGCAGCACATGGGTAACCTCCGGCACCGTCTTCCATATTCCCATCTGGGCAGACGGGCAGATAACGTTCACCTGCATGTCGCACCGGACGGTTTTCAGGGCACGAATCAGGGGAACGGTCGCCAGGGCTTCATCCAACGCCCCGGGAACGGCTACAAGAATGCGGTACGGCTTCAGCTCCATATTTTCCAGAAGCGCAGCCGTTTTTTTATCCTGCGGAGCAAAACGGTCAATGGATTTCCAGCGGTGGTGCATCCAGAACACATCCAGCACGGATTCCCGGATCAATGTTTCCAGCCCCCTGTTCACTTCAATAGTATCCCCCTCCAGAGAGCCGTCCGACCCGGAAAAATCCACCACATTCCCCATATCCGCTATCCAGTGGCCGGGAGCATCCGTGCGCACCGCTATGGCCACCATGTCCGCGCCAGCCCTTTTTCGCAGCAGAGCGGGCAGCGGAGTCGTGCCGGTCACCTTGCCGAAAAAGGGGACATACACCCCCTCCCATACGAACTGGTCGCTCAGCACGCCCAGGGCCCCCCCTTCCTTGAGCATTTTCATGGGAGCCTTGATGCCGCCCTCCTTGGAGAACATCTGAGTTCCACGTTCCGTGCGCCGCTGGTACACGTATTCCTCCATCAGCGGATTGTCAAACTGGCGGTACATGGACCCGTAACGCTCCACCTCCGGGTAAAATGCGCGTATTCTCGCCAGCGCCTCCCAGTTGCCGGAGTGGGCTATGGCGCAAACCTGCCCGCGCCCTTCCAGCACAGGCGCGGCAAACTGTTCGTGCCCTCCGACCGTCACGCAATGCTTCAACTGCTCATCCGTCAGGGTGGCCGTCTTCGCGGAACACAGGAAATTGGCAATGGTCCTTTTGAAATTTTCCCGGCTTAATTTCTGCAGTTCCTTTCCGCGCAGGGCCGGATTCAAAACGATGCGCAGATTCCTTTCCACAATGTTCCGGCGCTGGGGAAGCAGATACCACGCCACGGCCCCTGCCGCGCGCCCCAGCCGGTACAGCGTTTTCATGCCCACGAGCTTCAACAGCCCTTCCATGAGCAGAAACCCTTTCATTCCCAAATGATGGGCAAACGTATTCCGGGAAGCCGGGGAGGAATCAGGAGAGGAAGAATCAGTCATAAGGAAAACCGGAAAAGATGTTATACGAATCCCCTCCGGTCCACAAACCCTTTATTCCCCCGGCTGAGGTCCCTTCCCGCATTTTATTTTCTCGGATAAATGACGTCTTCCCTAAATTTTTCCGCCGGCGCGGAATCCAAAGCCATCCCATGCTTTACTGCATCTTCCTCATAAAAGCATCTCTGCGGAGACGGCATCTTACTTTTGGCAAAGAAATGACTTTACAATTCTTAACTAAACGGTATATTCCGTCTCCCGAACCGAACACCAAACCGGAGTTATACACCATGAAAGTTCTTTCTTCCTTAGCCTCTATGAAGCGCCGCCACGCAGACTGCCAAATCGTGAAGCGCAAGGGCACGCTGTATGTGATCTGCAAGAGCAATCCCAAGTTCAAGGCCCGCCAGGGCGCTACGGCAGGCACGCGCCTTTCCAAAAAGGGCGTCAAGTAATCCCTGGCCCAGCACAGATTTCAAGAAGACCGCCGCCCGCAGGGTGCCGGTCTTTTTTTGCTGACCAAGCCCTTTTCCGTACATCCATGCAGCTTCCTGCCGTCCAAACCAAATTCCTGAATCTTCCCAACTCCTTCTCCCTGAGAAATGGAGCTACGCTTGACAAGGTATGCGTCGCCTATGAACAGTACGGAACCCTGACGCCGGAAAAAGACAACGCCATCCTGCTGTTCCATGCCCTTTCCGGCAGCCAGCACGCCTATGGCTACAATCCGGAAGTCCCGGGCACCGGCTCCCTCTGGAAACCGGAAAACCACGAAGGCTGGTGGAACAGCATCATCGGCCCCGGCAAGCCGCTGGACACGGACCGCTTCTGTATCATCTGCGCCAATTACCTGGGAGGGTGCTACGGCACCACAGGCCCCGCTACCCCCTGCCCTGCGGACGGCCAGCCCTACGGCTCCCGCTTCCCTCACGTGGAGATCGCAGACCAGGCACGCCTCCAGGCCCTTCTGCTGGACAGCCTGGGCATAGAACGCGTTCATCTTATGGGCCCCTCCGTGGGCGGCCTGATCGCCCTCAGCTTCGCGTGCCAGTTCCCGGAACGCGTCCGGAGCTTCATCTCCATCGGCTCCGGTTACCGGGCTTCCATTGAACACCGCCTGTCCCTGTTTGAACAAATCCTGGCCATTGAGCTTGACCCGGATTTCCAGGGCGGGGATTATTACCGGGGGCCGGCGCCCAAAAAAGGGCTGGCATTCGCCCGTATCATCGGCCACAAATCATTTGTTTACCAGGAGGGGCTGGAACAGCGCGCCAGAAAAGAGGTGGGAGGCAACTACGGCCTGCTCACGTGGATGACCCCCACCCGCAGCACGCAAAGCTACATGCTTCATCAGGGGACCAAGTTCGCGGAACGTTTTGACGCCAACTCCTATATCCGCATTGCGGATATGTGGGCGGAGTTCGACATCCGCGACCACACCCCGGACGGAACATTTCAAACCGCCCTGGAAGGCTTCCGCCGCGCAGGGATTCCCGCGCTTATCTTTTCCATTGATACAGACTGCTGTTTCCGCCCGGCGGAACAGCAGGATTTCGCGGCGCAGCTTGAAGCCGCCCATATTCCCACGGAGTTCCATACCATCGCTTCCACCAAGGGACACGATTCCTTCCTGCTGGAGCCGGAGCTTTATGCGGAACCCATCCGGCGCATTCTGGCCGCAAGGAAGCCGAAGGGGACGGCGTAAGCTTTTTTCCGCCGCAAGAAGACACGGCGGAGCAGCGCTTAAAAAGAAATGATGCCGGGAACCGGAAGCGAGAGGGAAAAATCAACCATGTCATGAAGGAACGGCCAGGTTCCTTGCAAAGCGGAACTTCACGGCTCTTCAACGTGAAAATAACCTGAGCCGGATGAACCCGAACAGGGTTTTCGCTGTCACATCTTCATGACTGATCATTATTACACCTCCGAAACGGAAAACGTCGGACAATTCCGCTGCGAAACCACCTTTATCCCTTCCAACGTCACGTTTGCCACGGACCTGCCCGCTTCTTTTGAAGGCCGCGCAGAATTCCCCTCCCCCGGAGTTTTGCTCGGTTCCACGCTCGCCTCCTGCATGATGAGCCTGGTTTCCGTGGTCGCGGCCAGAAAAGGAGTGGATTTGAAAGGTATGCGCGTTCTGGCGCGTGCGGCGGAATCATCCAGGGGAATTGAAAAAATTGAACTGAAGGCAATCATGCCCCTGGAAGGCAGCCACCCTCTCCGCGCCATGCTGGAAAAAACCGCCTTGTCCTGCCCTGTGCGCCAGGCGCTGCGGCCCGATCTGGAAACGCCCATTGAATGGGAATGGAAGTAAACAGCCGTCAGGGAAGTCAACCCAAGCTTGAAGTTATCCTTAAAGAAATCCCGTCCATTCATGAAAAAAGCCGCTGCGGAATCATCCGCAGCGGCTTTCCAATTGGCTGACGTTTTTTCCTTTAGAAGTTGTAGCGGTAGCCGATACTCCCGTTGATGGAGCTGGAACCGCTGCGGATATCCGCGTTGCCGTCCACAAAAATGACGCCCTGGGTGCCCACGGGAACGCTCAGCCCCGCGCCAATCTGGAAGGCCGTGCTTCCGACCTTGGCGCCATACACCGGACGCGTATAGGAGGGATCCGCCAGGAAGCCCACATTGGCCTGCCCGCGGCGGTCTCCCATATCCTGGGAAACGTTCACCCGTACTTCTCCCAGAGCTTCACGCCCGAAGACGTTGGACCCCATGAGTCCGGAGAGCCGGGCGCCCACAGCGACAGCAGCCGTAGTCAGTTCCTGGTCTTCCACCTTCAGTCCGGCATTTCCTGCAGAACCGCTTTCCCGATAGCCGTCCATGCGGGTCGTCACGATGGAAGCGTTGAACAAAGGCTGGAGAATCACGCTCCTGTCTTCATTGAGAGCGATGTCATACGCCAACTCGTACATGGCGCCGAAACCGGCTCCCGTCGTATTGCCGCGGGCCTGGTAAGACCCCGTACCGTAATCCACCGTGCGCGTCAGCGAGGCATCATTCCAGCCGCCCGTCAGAATCAGCAGATGGGACCATTTACGGTACTGGTAGCGGGCGAACAGATTGACATAGTAACTGTCCAGGTCTCCGTCCGCCGTATCCGCCGCGCTGGCCGTCAGACTTCCGTAATTGGCCGTAAACGCAGCTCCCGCAGTGAAGCGGTCGTTGATATCCACGTCCATGCCTACCGTGCCTCCCCAGGTGGTGAGTTCGTAGCCGCTTTCATCCCCCCTGGTGTCCAGCTTGGCATAAGACCCGGTTCCCTGCATCCACATATGGAAGTAGGGCATGTCTTCATGGACATATGCAGGGTTAACGCCCATCTGCGCCACGCGGTTGCGTATCCAGCCCATCTGGTCGCGCAGGGAGTCGCGCTGGGCGATGCCCAGGCTGGTAACCGTGCTGCCGGCGGCGGCGGCCAGTTTGCGGGCGGCGCCGGAATAGTCGCCTGAATTCTGGGAAAGAAGAACAGAGGTATAGAAATCGCGCAAGGCAGTGCCTTCTTCCATGTGATAGCGGGAATTCCAAAGGATGTCCGCTCCAGTGGCGGCATTCCGCGTCAGGGAAGAGTCACGGAAAATGTTTTCCGTGCGCGCCGTACCGGTGAGGATGATGGCCGTCATGCTGTCATTGGTGGTCAGCTCCAGGTTTTCATACATGGAACCAAGAATCATATCCTGGAGGGTGACATTGTCACCCAGGGACACAAGCACGCCGTCCGTTGTCTTGAACAATTCCATATTCAGCGTTTCCGAACTCCCGGAAACCAGGGTATCCAGATTGTTCATGACCAGCGTGACTTCTCCCGTCCCGTCTCCCAGCGTAATATTTCCGCTGGAGGTGACAAAGGGATTGCCCAGGCCGTCCACCGTTGTGGAGGAAGTGGTAATGGCGACCGTGCTGTCCCCCGTCACGCTCAAGCCGTCCGAGCCAAGCGTCAGCTGGGTTTTGGGATCGTCCGCGCTGCCGATATTGAGCGTGCCGCCATTCACGGTAATCCCCTGATAGGAAGCCTGGGCGGGATTGCCGCCCTCCCCTGCCGCTCCGGCCAGGGTCAGCACGCCGCCGTCACTCACATTCAGGTGATAACCTGCATTGCCTGCACCCTTGATAGTCTGGACGCTTCCATTGCCGGATTTGACGTTGAGCGTTCCGGATGCCCCGTCCAGCGTACCGGTAAAGGCATGGGAGGCGGAAGAATTGATCGTCATTTCCGCACCGCTCAGCTTCAGAGCTCCGCCGCCCGCCAGTCCGGAAACGGTATTCACGGAACCGGTTGCGGCGGACAGGGCGGACCCTTCACGGATATCCAGCAGGACACCGTTCAGGGAAGAGCCGTTGCCCAGTGTCAGGGAGGAGTCCGTTCCCGTACCTCCCAAGGTCAGCGTACCGTCCCCGGAGATAGTCACCTCCTTGACATGGCTGCCGGCCTGCTGGCCGGTAAGAACCATCTGAGCTCCGTTACCCAAATTCAGGGTTCCCCCTCCCGCGCCGGCAGCCAGCGTCTCCACCGTGGTTACACGGGAGGCGCCGTCATTCCGTCCGCCCAGCGTTATGTCTCCGCCCGCGAGTTCCAGCGCAGTAAGGCTATTGCCTGCACCGTTCAGGACGATGTTTCCTTCCGCGGAACTGAGCATGGAATCATTCCCGGTGAAGTTGCCTTCCACGGTGAGGGTTTCCGCACCTTTCTTGACAAAATCCACATGGTCCCCGCTGATGGTTCCGCCGTAGCTGTTGCCGCCGGCGTCAACGTTCTGAACCAGATCCACCACGGCGTGGTTGGAGGCCGCATCATCCGCCGTATTCGTCACGACCAGCGCACCGTCGCTGCCAACCAGGTTGCTGACTTTCAGGCCGTCCCCGTTCCGGGAGGCTTCCGGAGCCCCATTCAAGCTCACATGAAGCGTGGTGCCATTAATGCCGACAGCCTTGTAGGGATCCAGCGCGGCGTAATCGCTGATATTGGGGTCGTCTGAATTGGGGGTGGTGTCCACCAGATAGACAAGGTCCGTATTGCCGCTGACCATCAGCGTCCCGTCCGCACCCAGGACTTCCGTCACGGTATAGCCGAGGGAAGCCAGGAGAGGAGAGAATCCGATTTGCTTGAAATTGTCCACAGCCAGGGTTCCCGTTGTCAGTACAAGCCCTACGCCGTCAGTGGAATCCCGGTTGGCGGCAAGCAGGTCCAGAACGCCCTGGTTGCTGAGGTTGATGGTTGTGGCGGCGGCGGAAAGCGTCAGGCTGTCAGCCGCAATCACGCCCGCACCTGTTGTACTGCCGACGGTAATGCTGCCGGAATCCAGCTTCAGCGTGACGGTCTTGCCCGTCATGTCCAGATTACCTGAAATGCCGGTCAGGCGGGAGTAATCTTCCATGACAATGGAATCGACCACAGAACCGGAAACATTACCCAGATCAACGGTATTCAGATGACCCTGCGCGCCTGCTGCGGCAGCCACATTCACCACGCCGGAGGTTTTCGCTCCGGCATTGGCCAGACTTCCCCTGGTAATCAGGATGGTATTGGCTACATCACTGGAACCCATATCCAAAACGCCGTTGTTCACGGTAATTTGTCCCGTACCCAGAGAATCAGCCCCGGACAAAGACACTTTCCCCGTACCGGAAAGTGTCGTCTCACCGGTGAACGCAGTGTTGCCCGCAGCCAGCGTCATGTCCGCGGAATTGTTAATGATCAGGGAGCCGACGCCGGACAGAGCGCCCATCCAGGAGCCGCCCTCACCCAGCACGGCGGTTGCGCCGCCTGAGATGTTGAGGGTGGACAGCGTCGTATTCGCGCCGGTCAAAGTCAGGGTTCCGCCATTCGCCATGACCATGCTGCCTGCCGTGCCGCTGATGACGCCGCTGTAAGAAAAGTCACGGGCAAAAGCCAGCTTGCCGTTGTTCTGGATGTCAATGCTGTCAGCCAGCTTGACCACATTAGAGGAATTCACCGTAACCGTGGTCGTGCTGATTTTTAATTGCCCGTCCATGTTCACGCCGCCCGTCAGAGTGATGTTCGTGCTCTTCTGTTCCGCCGCGAACGCCGTCCCGCTCAAGTCGCCGCTCAGAACGACGTCCTTGGTCGCATAGAGATGGTTTCCGGCAAAGACAATGTCATTGGCAAATGTTCCACCGGCCGTTCCGTTCCATTCAGCGCTGACGGAAGCATTCGTCAGTTTCAGAACGGCGTCTGCGCCCATCGTGACCTTGTTCAGCTGGAAGTTGCCCGAGCTGACAGCCAAGGCGCCCTGGAACGCGGCGCTCAAATTCAATACGTTGTTGCCGAATGTCCGGGAACTCAACGCCACGGCGACCGTCCCGGCGCCGGAAGCGCTCAAATTCAGCGCAGCATTATCGTCACTGCCGCTGATCGTCAAAACAGAACCGGCCGCCAATTCCACGGTTTTTCCATTGGCCAGAGCCTTGGCAGCGGTTACCGTGGCCTGTTCTCCCAAAATCAGGGAACCTGCCGACCAGGTCATATTATCCACAGTCAAAGCGGCATATTCGCCGGAAGCCAGATTCAGGATTCCGCCCTCCAGCGTAATCATGCCCATCCCCGTCTGAACATCCGCCGTGGCCAGAGTCAGCTTTCCATCCGTGACCGTGACAGCGCCACTGCCCAGAGAACCGGCAACTGCGCCGACAAGTTCACCTCCGGCCACGGCAATGGCGCCGGACCAGCCGCTGTTGTTCAGATTCATCGTCAATTTGCCGGATCCGGACTTGATCAACGTTCCGGACGCAATCCTGGAGGAATCATCCTTCGCTGTGAAGATATATTCCGTACCTTCCCCGTTCGTAACCTTCATGGAAGCGGGAGTCACCGTTCCGCTGACGGTTACGGTTGCGGCAGAAGAATCCCCCAGCCCCGTAGAATTGAAGACAAGCGTCTGACCTCCGGCCGTGCTCGATGAATCCTCAACACCCCACTGGACTCCCGTGTTCTCATCACTCCAGTTCAAGCCTTCCGTACCCTGCCAGACCCATACCCCGCCGGCAGGCGTGATAAGCAGTTTAAGCGCGGTATCGGAACGCTCCAGCGTGTAAAGCAAGGTGCCGTCACCCTCATATCCGTCCCAGTTGAACGTCGCGCTGCTCGTGCCCAGGCCGCTTGCGGCGGAAATCAGGGTATATTCGCCTTCATCCGTGATGTCTCCCAGGCCGGTCAGGGTCAGATTGTACACGCCGCCGCCAAAGGCGCCCGCAACGCTCAGGGAGGAAGAAGCATCCAAAGACAACGCAGAACCGGAGGTCAAGTTCAATCCGCCCGCCACCGTCATTCTTGAAGCAGCTCCAAGGGTGATGTTCGTCAAAGACGTCGTCCCCGTTGAGGTCAGAGCAAGCGTACCGCCCTGCACATTCGTCAATCCCGTGTAGCTGACCGTTCCCGCCAGCGTCAGGGTTCCGTCGCCAACTTTGGTCAAAGACAGGACGCCGGATTCATCATAGGAAAAACTCGTATTCGTTGACGATGCCAAGCCCTTGTCTGTAATCGTCCCGTTAAAGACGCCGGCGCCTACCGTCAGGGTCCGGGCGCCGCCCACGGCGCCTACCCACGTATTGGCCGTCCCGTTCAGGGTTCCTACAGCCACGTCGCCGCGCACGCGCATACTGGCGAATCCTTGTTCGTGCGTGCCGGAAGTCAGGGAAACCGTGGCATTGGCGACAGAAGAGAACAAGTCCAGACCGGTGCTGTAGTTATTGCTGGAGTCCAACGCGAGCGTGCCGGTAAAGCCGGAGGCATCGCCGCAGATCACCATCTTCCCGTTGGAGTTGTACTCACCGTCGCCTGCTCCGCGGCTGTAAGTGATGGTGCCTGCGCCGCTGAGCGTGCCGGTAAATGCCGCTTCCTTGGCATAATTATGAGAATCAGTCGTCAAGTCGACCTGACCATTGACAACAACATTCCCTGTCAAATTATACTGATAGTCAGTATCGTTTGCAGCAGTTGCGTCATACCATTTCACGAAAACGGCGTCCGAAGCTGCAAGACCCAGGATCAAGTCCGCGCCAATCGTGTGGTGAGCTCCCTTGCCATGAAGAACCAGAGTTGTTCCGTTTTCCAACGTTACGGAACCTCCCGCACCCCAATTAAGGGCAGAACCGTTTCCTATCTGAACCGTGCCTTCCTTCACCACAAGATTACCATTATTGGCTCCCGTCAGGGTCAATGTGCCCGTACCCGTCTTCGCTACAGTTCCGGCTCCGGCAATGTTGTTGGCCAGGGTAATATTGGATGGAGTCGTCAGGCTAATGGTGGATCCGGTCTCCGGATTGAAGTTAAAGACCGGGTTTGTCACCGCACCTAGGTCAATCGTCACCGTAGCGCCGTTAGCCGCGCCAAGACAGGAACCTTCCCCCCAAGCAATGCCTTCTGTAGGCAGCGCGGTATTATAGCCGAACGCCAACGTGCCGCCGGCGACGATGATGGAAGACCCCTCTCCCAGGATGGAAGCCGACCCCAGAACCAAAGCGCCCGTGCCGTCCTTGGTGATGACGGTGTTGCTGACAGAGCCTTCACCTGTCCATTCGTAACGGGTATCGGCATTACGCACCAGAACAGAACCAGGAGAAACTTCCGTATCTATCTGAACCCGGGAAGAAGCGACGCCATCCAGATCAGCGAAGGAAACGCTTGTATCCTCCGCGTAAGTAACGGCAGTGTCACCATTCAGCCAAACATTTTCCTGCTTCCAGTTTCCGCTTTCGCCGCCGTTCCACAAGAACGGAGCCCTGGAGGAATACACCAGGCCTTTACCATCTTCAGAGACGGAAACCAAACCGCCTACTCCGTCAGCAAACGTGGCGACGACGGAAGAAATATTGCTCAGGCCTTCCGTGCTCAACACAGTCATGCCGTCCGTCAACTCGCCAAACCCGGTCAGATCCAAATTCAACACGCCGGCGGATGACAGAGAGAACGCGCCATCCAGGGCAACAGCCCTGCCGCCCCCTCCGGCCAGGGCCAAAGAGCCGACTCCATCCAGATTCACTTTGCCCGTGAATACGGCATCCTGGAACATGGTGACGATGTCGAATCCGCTCAGGTTCGTGCCATCCGTGGCGTCAAAGACAATCGTTCCCCCATCACTCCCACGGAATAGATCGGAAG
>OHYD01000548.1_pt1 | contig 20269 bp, 20 predicted proteins | sample 1580191 | NCBI WGS metagenome assembly OHYD01 (sample SAMEA3882510, study PRJEB24775) | human gut metagenome | biome: human-associated habitat; feature: intestine environment; material: feces | place: Netherlands | collected 2009/2010 | reverse complement strand
TGATGCGCAATTACATGATGGAGCGCTTTCTGGAGCGCATTTCTCTTTCGGAATATCGGGACAAGTTCATCCTCAAAGGTGGGATGCTGGTGGCTGCCATGGTCGGCCTTGACGCCCGCTCAACGATGGACATTGACGCGACCGTAAAGGGTGCAACGGTCGGCATCGAGGACGTGGAGAACATGATTGCCTCCATCATCTCCGTACCGGTGGACGATGGCGTGGGGTTCCGGGTGAAGCGCATTTCCGAGATCATGGACGAGGCCGAGTATCCGGGCATCCGTGTCAGCATGGAAACGGAGTTTGACGGCGTGATAACGCCGCTCAAGATCGACATTTCCACCGGCGACGCCATCACGCCCCGCGAGGTGCGTTACAGCTTCAAGCTGATGCTGGAGGATCGTTCCATTGAAATTTGGGCATACAATCTGGAAACCGTTCTGGCCGAGAAGTTGGAAACCGTCGTGTCCCGCGCCACCGCCAACACCCGTATGAGAGATTTCTATGATCTGCACATTCTGAGCCAGCTCCACGGCCAGAGCATCGTCCCCACCGATCTCCGTGCGGCGCTCATTGCAACGGCCAAGAAACGCGGTACAGAGAAGTATCTTGCCGACGCGCCTGCGGCCTTTGATGAAGTTGAGGCCGACCCGAACATGGAAAAGCTGTGGCAGGCTTATCAGAAGAAGTTCTCCTATGCTGCCGACCTGTCGTGGCATACGGTCGTGGAATCCATCCGCAGTCTATATAGATTAGCGCGGGCTGAATAATATGGGAAACAGTAATAAGGTCTGCCCGAACTGCGGCAGAAAGATGAAGCAGCAGTTCATAGGCTTGCAGCATTGCAAATGCGGCATGAGCTGGAAAAAGGACGAAGGCTTTTTCGAACGCACCCCTGATATGATCTTTGCTCTGGAACGACGAACCATTGGAGGAAAGGTAAAACAGGTTCCGATTATCCGCTATCAATCCGATAAATGAAGAATAAAACGGTCTGCTTCGGCAGGCCGTTTGACTTTTCAAGGAGGTGTCAACATGGCAACCACGCGCCTGATGCCCCTGCACACCGGCAAAGGCCGCACGGTGGGACAGGCCATCAGCGACATCATCGACTACACCGAAAATCCGCAAAAGACGGACGGCGGCAGGCTGATTACGAGCTGGCAATGCGACAGCAGGATCGCCGACGCCGAGTTTCTTTTCACCAAGAATCAGTACATTCAAAAGACCGGCAGGGTGCGCGGCGAGGATGATGTGATCGCCTACCATTTGCGGCAGTCCTTTGTCCCCGGAGAGATCACACCGGAGGACGCGAACCGTTTGGGCTGTGAGCTGGCCAAGCGCTTCACCAAGGGCAATCACGCCTATATCGTCTGCACCCATATCGACAAAGCCCATATTCACAATCATGTGATCTGGAACTCCACCGCACTCAGCCAGACCCGGAAATTCAGAAACTTTTGGGGCAGCAGCCGCGCTGTGCGGCGGCTCAACGATACCATCTGCATCGAGAACGGCTACTCCATCGTGGAGAATCCGAAGCGCCACGGCAAGAGCTACAACAAGTGGCTGGGCGACAAAAAGAAGCCCTCCCACCGGGAGCGAATCTGCGCGGCCATTGACGATGCGCTGACACAAAAGCCCGACAGCTTTGAAGCGCTGCTGGAGCTGCTGCGGCAGGCCGGGTATGAGGTCAAGGGCAAAAAAGTCCCGTCCCTGCTGGGTGGCGAACAGAAAAAGTCCATTCGCATGGATACCCTCGGCGACGGTTATACTCCCGCAGATCTCCGCGCGGTGATTGCAGGTGAAAAGGCGCATACGCCACGAAAGAGCACCGCCGCACCGGTCAAACCGGAAAAGCGCAGCGGGAATCTGCTGGTGGACATTCAGGCAAAATTACGCGCTGGCAAGGGTGCCGGTTATGCGCGTTGGGCGACGTTGTTCAATTTGAAGCAGATGGCACAGACGGTGGCCTATCTGCAAGACCATGAGCTTTTAGATTACGCCGTTCTCTCGGAGAAAGCGGCGGCAGCGTCCGCTCACTTCAACGAGCTTTCCGCAAGGATCAAATCTGCGGAAACACGCATGGCCGAGATTGCCGTGCTGCGGGAGCATATTGTCAATTACGCCAAGACCCGCGATACCTACGTTGCCTATCGCAAGGCCGGGTACTCCAAGAAATTTCTTGCAGAGCATGAAAGCGAGATCACGATCCACAAGGCCGCAAAGAACTATTTTGATGGACTGGGCCTCAAGAAGCTGCCCACCATCAAGGCGCTGAATACCGAGTACGCCGAGCTGCTGGCGGAGAAGAAAGCGGCCTACGCCGACTACCGAAAAGCCCGTGAGGAAATGAAAGAGCTGCTGACGGCCAAGGCCAATATCGACCGTATTCTGGAGCTGGATAAGGAGCAGGAGGAAGCGAATGAACGACGGGGAAAAGAGGCGGAGCAGCGTTAAGCTGCCCGCCCACAAGCGATTTGCAAAATCGCGCAGCCGCAGGATTTATCCTGCGTCCCAGAACACACATTTTGTGTTCTGCGGGGATTGGGGCAGCGCCCCAACAAGCATGAAACAGGCGGGCTCCGTGTAAACGGAATCCGCCTGTTTTCGCAAAGTGGGTACCGCTTTGCATTGCTTGCCAGTTTCTTGTTCCCGTTCGTAACCCCTCTGAAGCCGTGGTTTTCGATGCCGCATATAGCGTAACGCTTCGCCTCGCACGCGGCCGGTTGACCGTGTCTGCGTCTGCGCCTCGTCGTACCCGAACTGCGCGACATGGCACTCTGCCCCTGCGGGAACGTCCCTGATTTTTTCTGTAGCAGCTTGCATTCGTGCTGAAAATTGACTTTCAGGCGTAAATCGTGTAAACTATATTAGTACATTAGTCACTGCTAACCGAAAAAAGGAGGGCATCCAATGACAAGCGAATACATGAACAACCTCTATCGGGATCTGCTCTCCAATTCACCGCAGACCGTAACGATCCCGATTCCTTCTGATATGGGAACCGGACAAATTGCGCAGGTGGTGACAAAACAGGGTGCCGTTGTTTCAGACTGGAAGATGAATTATTTTTCTGACATGAATGTGCGCGGGATTAACAGCGAGGACTATATTCAAATGCTGTTCTGCCTGAACGACGGCGTGTCGTGGAATATTGCAGGCAGCAGAGAGGGCGCTTGTCTTGCAAAGGGAGAATCCTGCATTTACCGTGGACACGGGAAAATGGAGTCTCTCTGTTATGCGCAAAACAGCGACTTCTATTTTAAGAACATCAAAATTCCCGTTCCATATTTCAAACGTTTATTACAGGACTACTTCGAGGATGGCGAGATTACCGTCTATGAAAAGAAACTGCTGACCGGAATTTCAAAGGTGAGCATAACGCCCTATATGGAGCATATTTTCGCAGAGTTACAAGACTTTACACATTATCGGGGTGGGCTTGGGTATCTGTTTCTGGAAAGCAAAATCCACGAATTGCTGTCAGTATATTTGAGCGAAGTGTTGGAGCTGCGAATCCTCTCGCCGGAATACTGCTGCATATCAAAAAGTGAACGTGATTGCATCATCGAGGCAAAGAGAATCATTGACAGCGAGCTTGCCTTTGCGCCAAGCTGTGAAGGACTGGCAAGGCAGGTTCAAATCAGCGTCTCTAAATTATCAAGGGGATTCTCCATGATGTACGGCATTTCGGTTCATGCGTATGTTATTGAGCAGCGGTTAGAGCGAGCCGCAGGATTGTTATTGGAGAGCAATATGAACATTGGGCAGATAGCGGTTCTTGTGGGTTATACAAAGCCCAGCAACTTTTCTGCTGCATTTAAGAAAAAGTATGGAGTTATGCCAAAAGATTATCGAGAGGCCAGCCGAATCAAATAGGTGCTTTGCATACCCAAAATAAATACCGATTTTGGGTAGAATGAAATTGCTTTTGGGTTGGATATTGGACATGAAATTGCTAAAATGCGTGGTGTGGTTAGAACACTCTAACCACACCACATTTTCATTTTCTCAGAGGAGGATACTGGTATGAGTTCCCAGAAAAAAAGTTCCCGGCTTGAGGGAAAAGATTTAATTACTATCGGCATCTACACCGTCATCTATGTCGTGATTGTTATGCTGGTGGCGATGCTTGGCTTCATCCCCATTTTTATTCCGCTGATGGCGGTGCTGTGTCCTTTGATTGGCGGCATCCCCTATATGCTGTATGTTACAAAGGCTAAAAAATTCGGGATGACTGCAATCATGGGTTTCCTGATTGGCCTAATCATGGTGTTCTTCGGCAACGGCTATCTTACTATGGTAACTGGTCTCGTTGGCGGCCTGTTGGCCGACGTGATCCTGAAAAAGGCGGACTACAAAAGTGCAAAGAGTACAGTTCTTTCCTGCGGCGTGTTCAGCATCTGGGTGTTTGGCAACTTTGCTCCCATTTTCCTGAACCGTGAAAGCTATATGGTAATGTTGACTGAAGGATACGGCGCTGAATATGCAGCTACCCTTAATACATATATGCCTATGTGGATTGCGCCTATTCTGCTGGTTGCCTGCTTTGTGTTTGGCCTTGTCGGAGGTGTGATTGGGAAAGCTATTTGCAAAAAGCACTTCCAGCGTGCCGGTATTGCATAATGGCGCGGGAAATTCTGCTCAGCAAAAAAACAGAACAAGGGTTACGGCTCGATCCGCGTACAAAACTGTTGCTCATCTTCATCATAAGCATTTTTGTCATGGGTGGAACAGGCGGAGAAGCTATGGGGCTGATCCGCCTTGTTCTTTGTACGGTTCCGGCTATATTGCTGCTTACCTCGAAACAATGTGCAAAAGCTGTGGGCTATATTGCTGTGTTTTCTGCTTTTTATGCTGTTCAAATTTATGTTTTACCGCACCTTACGGGAATATTGAATTTCCTCGTTCTGTTTACAACAGGATTCTTCTGCCGAATCCTTCCCAGTGTTGCGATTGCTGCCTATGCAGTGAAAACAACAACGGTCAGTGAATTGATTTCCGGCATGGAAAGAATCCATATGCCTAAAGAAGTGACGATCCCCTTAACGGTCATGTTCCGCTTCTTTCCAACTGTCTTTCAGGAGTCAGAAGCAATCAGTGACGCTATGAAAATGCGTGGGATTAAACTTGGAGGGAAAAAATCTTCAAAAATATTGGAGTATAAGCTGATCCCGATGATTACCTGCTCCGTGAAAATCGGTGAGGAACTTTCCGCTGCGGCAATTACCCGTGGCCTCGGTGCTCCTGTCAAACGCACAAACATTTGCCAGCTTAAATTCAATTTTGCCGATGTGGTGCTGATCTTGTTTTGTTGCTTTGTAGTGTTTTGGGCGATTGCTTCCCCGATAATTTCCGCAGGAGGGATTTTGCCATGATAGATTTTCAAAATGTTTCTTTTTCTTATGGTGAAGAATCCAGCGGCGGAGGGATTAGAAATGTCAATCTCACCATAAACACAGGGGAATTTGTTTTACTCACGGGAGAATCCGGCTGTGGGAAAACAACGATTACCCGTTTGGTAAACGGGCTGGTGCCTCATTATTACGAGGGCAATTTAGAGGGCGATGTCCTTCTGGACGGAAAAAGCGTATCAGATACGCCGCTTTATGACTTGGCTGCTATGGTGGGATCTGTATTCCAGAATCCCAAAAGTCAGTTTTTCAACGTGGATACGGATAGTGAATTAGCCTTTGCCTGTGAAAATTTAGGCTATCCTCAGGAGGATATCCTGAAAAGGATTGACCGGACAGTTTCCGATTATCATATTGAAGATTTGATGGGGCGAAGCGTGTTTGCTCTGTCCGGGGGCGAAAAGCAAAAAATAGCCTGTGCTTCATCAAGTGTATTGCTGCCGGGAATTATGGTCCTGGACGAACCATCTTCTAATTTGGATATGGCTGCTATTGATGACCTGCGGCAGGTCCTAAGCCTCTGGAAAAAGCAGGGCAAAACAATTCTGATCGCAGAACACCGCCTTTACTACCTTCACGATCTTGCAGATCGTGTGCTGTATGTAAAAGATGGGGAGATTGAACGGGAATACACGCCTGCTGAATTTGACAGCTTATCGGATGGCACTCGAAAAGAAATGGGGCTGCGGCCGTTTTCTCTCTCGAAGTTGAAGCCTGCGAATCAGTATCAGGCGCATACAGCTAAACAGATGGAATTTCAAAATTTCTGCTTTGCGTATAAAAAGCGGGAACCGGAAAGCCTCCATATTCCGAGTGCTGAACTGCCTGTTGGAGAAACGATTGCCATTATCGGCCTGAATGGCGCTGGAAAATCTACTTTGGCCCGCTGTATTTGCGGACTGGAAAAGAAGTGTGGCCTTTTGCAGGTTGACGGGAAAACCCTTGATTGGAAAGCCCGGCTCAAACATTGCTACATGGTAATGCAGGATACCAGCCATCAGCTATTTACCGAAAGCGTGATGGATGAAGTGCTTCTGAGCATGGACAACGAGGATGAAACTGTTGCAGATGAAATCCTTAAACAGTTTGATCTGCTGGAATATAAAGACAGGCACCCGCTTTCTCTTTCCGGCGGGCAAAAACAGCGGGTAGCGATCGCATCTGCCATTGTGAGTAACCGGGAGATCATTGTGTTTGACGAACCAACCAGCGGGCTTGATCTCAAACATATGCGGGAAGTTGCGCGGAGTTTGAAGTCACTCGCGGATCAGGGCAAAACGCTTCTTGTTATTACGCATGATCCGGAGTTGGTGATGGCGGGATGTTCGTATGTAGTCCATATGGAAAAAGGGCAAATAAAAGAAAGCTATCCATTGGACGAATCCGGCAGTAAAAAGGTTTTGGATTTTTTCCGAATCCGCCAGTGAATTTTAGAAATTATGAATGTCAGGGCCGCCTTGACTGGACAGAAAGATAATGATAAGAGGCCGCTTTACTTTGGCGGCCTCTTGTTTTTGAAGCACAGACAGTACGGCTCAATATAAGGAGGGCTTATGTTCAAAAAAATCTTTGAGTACGCAGGGCCATATAAGAAAAATATGTATGTGGCCACGGTTGTCGTACTGGTCAGCGTTCTTATGGGCATCCTGCCTTTTGTGCTGGCCTATCAGGTCATTTCGCCATTGGTTATGGGCGATTCTGTTGAAACAGAATTTGTTTTATTGCGTGTTATAGGGGTTTTGATCTGTCTTGTTTTGCAGGCGTTTTTTTATGGATGGGGATTATCAATTTCTCATAAAGCAGCATATAACACATTGTTCCGGCTGCGGGTATCTCTGCAAAAGAAGTTTGAGAAACTTCCCCTTGGCATTGTGGAGGAAAAAGGGACAGGGACAATCAAAAAGCTGTTTGTCGATGATGTGGACAGCTTGGAATTGCTCCTTGCTCATTCAGTCCCAGAGGGTATCGCAAATTTACTGATCCCGCTGGTGATTTATGTTGCTATGTTTTGTGCGGACTGGAAACTGGCTCTTATGTCTTTGGCCTCTATCCCGATCAGCCTGCTCTCCATGGTCATTATGTACTCTGTTGGAATGAAGCGCATGGGTCCCTACTATCAGTCTGCACAGAAAATGAACAACACGATCATTGAGTACATCAATGGTATGGAGGTTGTCAAGGTTTTCAACCGGGAGAGTGAATCTTACGAGAACTTCCGCAAGGATGTAACGGACTATCGGGATTATACCTTGGCATGGTATAAGGCCGCCTGGCCCTGGATGGCGATATACGGAAGTCTGCTGCCCTGCACTGTTATTCTGACTTTGCCTCTTGGGGCATGGTTTGTTCTCTGTGGCATAAGCACTTTACCTGATTTGATTTTAGTCCTCTGCCTTTCCCTCAGCATTGGGATTCCTCTCCTGAAAGCACTGGGCTTTATGGAGACGATTCCGAATCTGAATTATAAGATCACGGCACTTGAACAGATGTTAAATACGGCACCGCTGCAAGCTGCTGAGGATGATTTCCACGGACAGGATTTTAACATTTCTTACGATCATGTTTCCTTTGCGTATCAAACGACACAGCCTGGCCCAGATGGAAAACCGATAATAGCGGAAAACGAAGTCCTCCACGATATTACCCTTGTGGCAAAAGCAGGACAAAAAACTGCCCTGGTTGGTGAATCCGGTTCTGGCAAGAGCACCCTTGCAAAACTGTTGATCCACTACTATGACCCGCAGAAAGGGAGCATTTCCATTGGCGGGCAGAAACTTTGTGATATGAGCCTGGAGGCATTGAACAGCCGCATTTCCTATGTGGCTCAGGATCAGTACCTGTTTAACACCTCCCTGCTGGAAAATATCCGTCTTGGACGTTTGGATGCTACCGATGAGGAAGTAATGGAGGCGGCGAAGAAAGCCCAGTGTATGGAGTTTCTGGAAAAGCTGCCGCAAGGTATTCACTCCATGGCGGGCGATGCGGGGAAAATGCTTTCCGGGGGGCAGCGCCAGCGAATTTCCCTGGCGCGGGCAATATTGAAGGATGCCCCGATTGTAGTGCTTGACGAGGCCACGGCCTATGCTGATCCAGAAAATGAGGAAAAAATGGAGGCTGCTATTGCGGAGCTGGTGAAGGGAAAAACCTTGGTAGTTATCGCTCACAAACTTCCCGCTATAATGAACGCAGATCAAATATGCGTTATGGATCACGGAAAGATGGTGGCAACCGGAAAACATCAGGAGCTGATTCAAGCTTGCCCAGAATACCAAAAGTTGTGGAAAGCGGCTCAGGACAGCGCCGAGTGGAAAGTATCTACTGCAAAGGAGGGAAGATAAATGTTTGCATTGATTTCAAGAATCCTGAACCTCTCCGGGAGGTATAAAAGCCGTATTCAGGCTGCATTTCTATGTGCATTTGTCGAGTCCATTCTCTCCAAAATGCCGATCTTCATGGCGTTTATTGTCTTTGCCGGGTTTGCTGATAATACGCTGACTGGAAAGACCTGTCTGTTTGTCGGACTTGGATTATTAGCTGTTGTAGTGGTTCAGACAGTGGTTCACTATTTGAGCGACCGTCTGCAAAGTGCCGCTGGATTTATGATCTTTGCTGATAAACGGATGGAGTTGGGAAATCATTTAAGAAAAATGCCGATGGGTTACTTTACATCGGGGAATATTGGCAAAATCAGCTCTGTTCTCAGTACGGATATGGTTTTCATTGAGGAAGTTTCTATGAGTACCATTGGCAACATGATGAGCTATATGCTGTCTACTTTGGTTTTAGCTGTTTTTATGTTCGTACTGGATTGGAGACTTGGGCTGATTGCGGTAATCATTACCTTGCTGGCATCGCTGGTTGCAAAATATATGAATAAGGTTTCCTTCAAGGAGGCTGTCGGGCGTCAAAACCAAAGCGAGAATTTGACGGATGCGGTCTTGTCTTTTGCTGAAGGAATTGGGGTTATCAAAAGTTACAATCTGCTCGGAGAAAAATCTGACGAATTAACGGAAAACTTCAAAAAATCAAGGGATGTCAATACGAAGTTTGAGCAGAAAATGACACCGTGGACCACTGGCTTAAACATTCTCTATGGCGTGGGTATTGCCGCTATCTTCGGTTTATCCGTTTTTTTACATCAGGAAGGCGTACTCTCCCTGGCTTATCTTTTGGGCGTGCTGCTGTTTGTCTTTGATCTCTTTGGACCTCTGAAAGCTCTTTATGGAGAAGCAACCCGACTGACCGTGATGAATGCCGCATTAGACCGCATTGAAGCTGTTTTGGACGAGCCCGAACTTCCCGATAACGGAAATCAACATATTCTGTCACAGGCACAGCCGGATCAGCCAGAAGTACAATTTAGCGATGTGGCCTTCGCCTATCAGGACAAGGAAGTCCTGCACAATATCAGCTTCTCTATGCAGAAGAATACCATGACCGCACTTGTGGGACCGTCTGGCGGCGGCAAATCCACGATTGCAAACTTACTGGCGCGTCTGTGGGATGTGAAATCCGGCAAAGTGACAATCCGTAGTACAGATATTCGGGATGTACCTCTCGCTGAACTGATGGAACAGATCAGCATGGTTTTCCAGAGGGTGTACTTGTTCCAGGATACCATTTACAACAATATCAGCATGGGTAAACCGGACGCTACTGAGGAAGAAGTCTATGAGGCTGCAAAAAAAGCCCGCTGCTATGATTTTATCATGGCGCTGCCAGATGGATTCCAGACAGTCATCGGTGAAGGCGGCGCTACTCTGTCCGGCGGCGAAAAGCAAAGAATCTCTATCGCCCGCTGCATTTTGAAGGACGCACCGATTGTCATTTTGGATGAAGCGACTGCAAGTGTTGATACCGATAATGAAAGCTATATCCAGGAGGCAATCAATGAACTGGTAAAGGGTAAAACATTGCTTGTGATTGCACACCGCCTGAATACCATCCGTCAGGCAGATCAGATTTTGGTGATCTCCGATGGACGGATCAGCGAACAGGGAACCCATGACGAGCTTATGGCAAAAGCCGGGATTTATCAGGATTTTGTAAATATCCGTAAAAAGTCCTCCGGCTGGAGCCTTGCATAAAGGAGACAATAGTGATGATTCATGCGTCCGGAGAGGATTATCTGGAGGCTGTGCTGGTTCTTCAAAAGAATCACGGTGCTGTCCGCTCTATTGATGTTGCACGGCGTGTTGGAGTTTCAAAAGCCAGTGTAAGCTATGCGGTGTCGGCTTTGCGTGAAGGGGGCTTTTTAACGGTAGATAGTGATTACGTTTTGCATTTGACCGAAACAGGCCGGAATGTTGCCGAAAAAATTTATGAGCGGCATCAGTTCTTTACAGAGCAATTTATCGCAGCTGGCGTTGACCCTGAAATTGCAGAGCGAGATGCTTGCCGGATTGAACACGCCATCAGTCAGGACACCTTTGAAAAGATCCGGGATGCACACAAACAGGAAAAATAGGATACTAATGCCCGTCGTTCCAACTGTGCGGACAAGAGCAGCCAGTGGGGAAAATATAAGCCCACTGGCTGCTCTACATGAAAGACAATCATCGGCCCTTTTGTTTTCCCCTGTACATCACTTCAGCTTATCTGCGCTCATGCACAGGTCTATGTACCGTTGCGACTCTTCTTCACCCTTTCCTGCAAAGTAATCAAGAACGCACTTGGCAACGGTCTGCGGCGCTCTATCGTGGAACACGATTCCATCCAGACTGATGTCCATTTCTTCTGAGATCAGCGCAACCGTTTCAAATTTCGGATTGCTCTTGCACTTTTCAATCTCAATGACAGTTCGGGTACACATATTAAGCCGTTCCGCTAATTCGCGCTGCGTGATCTTTTTCTGCTCCCGCTTTTCGCGAAGCTTTTGGGCGAACAGGTCAAGAAAGTTCATTGTAAATCACCTCTACTACATTGTAGAGTGAGCCTCAATTCACTTAAATACACATGAAGCTCACATTGAATGAGCCGCAAATCACATTCAGCGAGTTGGAGGTAATTTTATGATGTCACGGATGAACAGGAGATACTGCTAAGGCCGCTCGCGGTCATGTAAAAAAGCATAAGCACCGATTAGCCGTCCACTTCAAAAAGCACGCGGCTATCCCCCAGACGAGCTGCACTCACGAAAGCGAGTTGCAGCTCTCTTTTTATGCGGTTTGGTTTATCCGTGATTTAGCCCCTCCCGGTACAGTATTCGTTACTCATGTTTTCACTCGCACGCAAGGCGCTCGTTCAGGTCATCATGCCTGTTCGAGCGCCTTTTTACGTTTTCCTGTCGGCTGTCGTTCTCCGCCGGTGTTGGTCTGGTTCACCACCCACCCAACACCGAAACGGAGGACATATTATGTTTAACAGAAAGAGCAGCTATGCGCTGAACAAGAAAGACCCCAACGCTATCGTTTACATGGATGCCAACGAAGCCATCATCCGCCTGACCCGCGAGGACTTTGCCAGCGAGGAAGAATTTCTGAAATGGAAGTCCCTGTCGGATGCAGACTATCATGCTTCCGAGAAAGAGGATCATGTCTACGCTAATCATACCCTTGCACTGGACGAGCTTTCCGAGGAAGCAGCATCTATTCCCGCTGCGGATATCTGCATGGAGCAGGCGCATGACCGGGTGGCGGAAATCCGCCGTAGCACCCAAAAGGTTACGCAAATCAGGAAGCACCTGACGGACACTCAGTTCCGCAGGATGTGGATGTATTTCGTGGATGGAATGACGATTGACGAGATTGGAAAAGTCGAAGGCGTGTCGCATCAGGCTATTTCTCTCAACATTACAGCAGCAATCAGAAAAATCAAAAAATATTTCTGAGGTTTTTCAAAAACACCTTGCAAAAGTGGCCCAAAATCGGCGATAGGTGAAGGGACATTCTCCACGAAGCCTTTCGTTGAACGTTGAAAACTGAATAGACCATGATGCAGGCACAAAACCCGCGTGATAGCGGCATAAGGTGCGCCGCCACGACGATGGCTTCAAGGAGGTGATTCCGGAAAAGCCATCCGAGCGATCTACGCAGCCTTAGACCCGATTCGGCAAATCGGGCGCGATGACAGCGCGGCGGATAATGAAACTTGCTCACGCCCTCCCACAGACTTGAGGGGGAACCCTGCGGTATGCGCCAGCTCTTTGAGGCAGCGGTATCGTGGAGTTATGACAGCCCTGCCAAGGGCGGCCTGCATCATGCCCACTATCCGGGGCGCGTGGCAAATAGGATGGATCTTCTCAAATGGACAAGCAGAGCGGCTGCGCCGGTATTCGCCATTATGTTATGTGGCTCCAATTCTACCCGCGCAGCCGCCTCTCAAAGTCAGATACCATGCGCTGACGGCCTTTCCGTCAGCGCATTCATGTGACCTTGAGGAAACCCACCAAACCGAGAAAGGAGATCGCCATGATGCAGCCGACGCCAAACGAAACCCAAATCCACACGGATGAACTGGTGGACATCCGGGAAGTATCCGTAGACAAAAATCTTCCCAAGGAAGAACGCATTGTCGCCTTTATCCGCCAGATCAAAAATCCTTACCGCTTCCGCTGCGGCGATTTTGTGGTAAACGCCTGCTTTGCCGGGAACGGCGTTACGTTGGAGGAATGTCTGCAAGGCATTTTGCGCTGAGCGACATCCTCGCTTTTTTCCGCAGAGAGTGCTATGATCGGTGTGGAAAAGGATGAAAACCTAATAGCCAGATAACCACTCTTTTCATGCGGGAGCAGTCCGGGAGAAAGGAGTGCTTTTTCATGCCTAAATACAAAGCTACCGCTTACATCCGCCTGTCCTACACCGACGATCATTCCAGCGAAAGCGACAGCGTTTCCAATCAGCGCAAGCTCATTGAAAACTTTGTAGAGCGTAACCCGGATATTGAGGTCGTTTCCGAAAAGATCGACGATGGATACAGCGGCATCATCTTTGACCGCCCCGCGTTCAAGGAAATGATGCAGGATGTCACCGATGGCAACATCAACTGCGTCATTGTAAAAGATTATTGTGCGATAATAGGACTAAATCAGAAAGACCTTGAAAACCAAGGCATTCTGGCTTAGTCCCTTCTTTTTTTGACCGAAAACAAAGGACTTTCACAATAATCAAGCAAGCCGGAGGGTGCCGCTGCACACTTCCGGCAGAAGGAGGATATAGTGGGTGCTAACAAAGTCTTCTTGAAGGAAGTTGTGCTTCCAATCGCGCTTGCGTTCTGCCTCGCGTCATTTCTCAAGCCGATCTATATGCCTGACGGCGTATGCGACTACTTCCTAATGTGGATCTGCGTCGGCTTGCCATTCGGCATCCGGAGGATGTGCCTCTGGCTCGTTCCAAGCGGTTACGGCATCTCCGGCTCAGTCGGCATTTTCGCATTGAACTTAATCATAGGCGGTCTCATCGGAGGACTCGCCTTCTTCATCGGGCTGCTGCTCGGTATCATTCATACCATCCGAGAAATCATCTGAACTACATCGTAAACGAAGAGGGTTTGTTTCTTCTCCAATTTGGAGTAAGAAGCAAACCCTCTTTTTTTGTTGCCCAAAAGCCGGAGTATTTGCTGGCGATGCGGCGAAAGAAAGGAGTTTTTAAGCATGAAACGCATGACAGCCGGTGATCTGCAAGCACTGGAATTGCTGATGCAGACCACACCCGGCTTTGAGCATTTTGACAGCGGCGCGGATGGCATTCTCCCTGAGTGCCGAAGCTGCCGCTTTCATCGCCCCTTCTGGAAATATCAGTCCTGCGTGTTTGCAGAGTGTCCCTACTGCTGCAATCCCGTTTCTACCCTCAAAAACCAAAGTGGCACATCTGCTGCCGGAAAGGAAGTCAATCATGGATAACAAAATCGAAGTCTTCAAGAATGAACAGTTTGGAGAAATCCGAACAGCCCTGATCGAAAACGAGCCGTGGTTTGTGGCGGTAGACGTGTGCAGGGCTTTGGAGATCGGCAATTCGTCACAAGCCATTTCACGGCTGGATGCGGACGAGAAGATGATTACCCTCATTTCAAATGAGGGTAATAAACGAGGCAATCCCAACATGACGGTGGTGAACGAACCTGGACTTTACACGCTTATTCTGAGCAGCCGTAAGCCCGAAGCCAAAGCCTTCAAACGCTGGATCACACATGATGTCATCCCCATGATCCGCAAGACCGGCGGCTACATGACGGACTCCCTTCTGGAACGCATTCAGAAGGAACCTGCGGTCATTGTGGAGTTTGCTCAGGCGTTGATTTTGGAAAAGAATCGCGTAAAGGCTCTTGAGTGTGAGCTGAACACGGCAAAGCCCAAAGCCGATTACTACGACGCCTTCATCAATCCGGATGACTGCACCAATATCCGAACGACGGCGAAGGAACTGAAAATCCCGGAGCGCAAGTTCGTCCAGTTCCTTCTCAAAGAAAAGTACCTGTTCCGATCTCCTTCCGGGCAGCTTCTTCCCTACAACAAGGACAGCAATGCCGGACTGTTCATCGTCCGCGATTTTGTGACGTACTGCTACACCGGTTCTCAGACCTACTTCACGCCGAAGGGCAAGGAGGTCATCCGAATGAAGTTCCAGAAAAAGTGCGGCGAAGAGCTGCTTCCCAAGATAGCAAGGTGATTTTCGTGGCAGTCTATCGCGTAAACAAGAATCGTGGCTATACCGTCATGGCGAACTTCCACCTCCGAGACAAGAGCCTGTCACTCAAGGCAGTCGGGCTACTCTCAAAGATGCTCTCGTTTAATGATGGCTGGAAGTTCTCAACCAAGGGACTTTCTGCAATCTGCAAGGAAGGTCCGGATGCCATTCTCTCCGCGCTCCGTGAGCTTGAAAAGCACGGCTACCTTGTCCGGCACCGGCAGAGAGACGGTAAAGGCAGGATGAGCAACACAATCTTTGAGATATACGAAGAGCCGCAGGAGTCTACACCAGAACGGGAAATGCCACACACGGAAAATCCATGTGTGGAGAAGCCAGATGTGGATAATCCACACGGGGATAAGTCCGCACAAATAAATACTGATCAAGTAATTACCCAAGAAAGAAATACTCTCTCAAAGAACTATCAATCCATCAATCTTGATGGGATGGACAGGATGGATGAGCGAAGCGAGTATGAAGAGATTATCAAAGAGAATCTTGATTACGACATTCTCTGTCAGGATCCGAAGTTCGATAAAGACCGCTTCCGGGAGATCATGGACATCATGCTGGATGCCGTCTGCTCTACCGCTCCGACCATCCGTATCAATGGCGAGGATATGCCGCAGCAAGTGGTTAAGTCCCGCTTTCTCAAGCTGAATAGCAGCCACATAGAGTACGTTCTGGAAGCAATGAACAAGAACCCGTCAGACATCCGTAATATCCGGGCGTACCTGTTGACCGCTCTGTATAACGCCTCTCTGACGATAGACAATTACTACTCCGCGCTCGTCAATCATGATTTCTACGGGCAGGACAGATCGGCAGGGTCAAAGAAGCCGAAGACCTACGATTATAGCCTTTGTGAAGACACTCTTTAATGAATACCATCGTAAGCAATGCTCGGAAAGGAGGACAGTGTAAATGAAAATCATCTATCGCCGGATTGTGCCGCCTTAGCTGTGACAGCAGTCCCCATAATCATTCCAAAGAAAGGAGGTAAACGCTGCAATGCAGGATGAAGTCAACACCAAAGTTGTTGCAATCATGATCAAGGGCGGAAAAATCTCAGCCGAGGTGCTGAAAAAGGCTCTGGACAAGTTCGTTCAGGAGATTGAGAAGGCGCAGAAGCAGATGCAGCAGCCCAAAACCTATCGCGGCAAGCAGTCCATCAAGCATCTGATGAGCCAGAACGCCGCCATCTCCAACATCGAAGTGACGGATGGCAACATCAAGTCCTTTGAGCGGACTGCCAGCAAATACGGTCTGGACTTTGCACTCAAGAAGGACGTTTCCGTAGAGCCGCCCAGCTATCTTGTCTTCTTCAAGGGTCGGGACGTTGATGTCATGACCGCCGCCTTCAAGGAGTTCTCCGCCAAAACCGTCAAGCAGAAGGAACAGCCGTCCATCCGGCACAAGCTGGATCAGGAGAAAGCCCAGAGCAAGGCACAACACAAAGAGAAGGTCAAGGTCAAGACCAAGGATCGGGGTGTGGAGCTGTGAACAAACCCGATGTGAAGAAGCTCGTTCTTCTGAACCTTCCGTATGTCTTCGCCTTCTACTTTGCGGATAAAATTGCCGCCGTGTTCCGACTTGCACCCGGCACGGAGTTCATCGACAAGCTGACAAACGGCTTTGCCGTGTTCGGCTCTGCCTTCGCAAATCCGCTGCCCAGCTTTCATCCCGTTGATCTGCTCATCGGTCTGATTGCCGGTGCGTTGCTCAAGCTGGCGGTCTACGTCAAAGGCAAGAACCGCAAGAAGTTCCGGCAGGGCGAAGAATACGGATCTGCACGATGGGGTAAGCCGGAGGACATCAAGCCGTACATGGACCCGGAGTTCTCCAACAACGTCATCTTAACGCAGACGGAGTTCTTGACCATGAACAGCCGTCCAAAGCAGCCGAAATACGCCCGCAACAAGAACATCCTTGTCATCGGCGGTTCCGGCTCAGGCAAGACACGCTTTTTCGTGAAGCCAAATCTGATGCAGATGCACAGCTCCTATGTGGTCACTGACCCGAAGGGTACGGTGCTGGTAGAGTGCGGCAGGATGCTCGAAAAGGGCGGCTACGTCATCAAGTCGCTGAACACCATCAACTTCCGGAAATCCATGCACTACAACCCGTTCAGCTACATCCGCAGCGAGAAGGACATCCTCAAGCTGGTCAATACGATCATCGTCAATACGAAGGGAGACGGCGATAAGTCCGGCGAAGATTTTTGGGTGAAGGCGGAAAAGCTCTACTACACAGCTCTCATCGGCTACATCTGGTACGAGGCACCCGACCACGAGAAAAACTTTACTACCCTGCTCGAAATGATCAATGCCTCGGAAGCCAGAGAGGACGATGAGACCTTCAAGAACCCAGTGGATGTCATGTTCGACGAGCTGGAAGCCCGCGACCCTGACCACTTTGCGGTCAAGCAATACCGCAAATACAAGCTGGCGGCGGGAAAAACTGCGAAGTCGATCCTGATTTCCTGCGGTGCAAGGCTTGCGCCCTTCGACATCGCAGAGCTGCGGGAGCTGATGAGCTACGATGAGATGGAGCTGGACACCATCGGAGACCGAAAGACGGCGCTGTTCGTCATCATTTCCGACACCGATGACACCTTCAACTTCATTGTGGCAATCATGTATTCCCAGCTCTTCAACCTTCTCTGCGACAAGGCAGATGACGTTTACAACGGACGGCTTCCCGTCCATGTGCGCTGTCTGCTGGATGAGTTTGCGAACATCGGTCAAATCCCGAAGTTTGATAAGCTCATCGCAACCATCCGAAGCCGGGAAATCTCGGCGTCAATCATCTTGCAGTCCCAGTCTCAGCTCAAGACCATCTACAAGGATGCGGCTGACACCATCACAGGCAACTGTGACTGCACACTTTTCCTCGGCGGCAAGGAAAAATCGACCCTCAAGGAAATCAGCGAGGTGCTGGGCAAGGAGACAATCGACCTTTACAACACCTCAGAAACCCGTTCCAACAACAACTCCTACGGCTTGAATTATCAGAAGACCGGCAAGGAGCTGATGTCTCAGGACGAGATCGCCGTCATGGACGGAGCCAAGTGTATTTTGCAGCTTCGAGGTGTGAGACCTTTTCTCAGTAACAAATACGACATTACGAAGCATCCCAAATACCGACAGCTCTCCGACTACGACAAGCGGAACACCTTTGACATCGAGAAGTACCGGCAGCACAAGCTGGTGGTCAAGCCCGATGACACATTCGACCTTTATGATATGGGCGAGGTCGATGCAGATTAAAGCCCCGTCGCTGCACTGCGCAGTGGGTAAAGCCTGATGGCTCATCCCAAAGCAGAACAGCGACGGGGCTTCTTTTTTATGCCCATTTTCAAAAATACACAACCAATCTTTTTCAAATCAAGGAGGAAAATCTATGGCTTTCATCAATCAGGCTGTCACGGTTCTTCAGACGCTCGTTATCGCCCTAGGCGCAGGTCTCGCAGTGTGGGGTGTTGTCAACCTCATGGAAGGCTACGGCAACGACAACCCCGGCGCCAAGTCTCAGGGCATCAAGCAGCTCATGGCTAATTAGATGTAATAAAAGCGGAGAAAGGAAAAGCACAATCCAGACGGAACCGGCGGTGTAGTCAAGAAATATTGTGGAAACGCAAGATTTCTGCTATAATGGGTATAAAACACTTGACGATGGAAAGAAAGGCGGGAAGCCTATGCACATTAGTTATCAGCCACTATGGAACACACTGAAAGAGCGTGGCATGAGGAAAGAGGATTTGCGGCTTGCCGCCGGTCTTACCACAAATATGATTGCCAACATGGGCAAGGGAAAGAATATCAGCATGGAAACGCTGGTTCGCATTTGTGAAGCCTTGAATTGTGGTATTATGAATGTGATTAAATTAGAACAGGACAATATCTAAAGCGATATAATTTTATATTTGATTCGATTTGCACAAAAAATTAAATTTTAATGGTGTATATTTTCTATTGTACCCAATGTAAATAAGTGCTATCATAAAATAAAACAAGTACATTTGAAACATTTTATGATTTGAGAGTGTGCTTGCAGGTTAGTAGCATATTGCCAATAACTGAATACAAAAAATGTAGGTTCTGGTCATTTTAGAAAGGAGCATTGTTTATGAAAAAATTTAGTAAAAGATTGTTTACCTCGTTGGTAGCGTTTTGTATGCTTTTTTCTGTGAGTGCGGTTCCTGCTTTTGCAGCGGGAACAACAACGGAAATAACGGATACTCAACAGCCGGTAGTCATTGGAGAATATGACGGATACTTAACCGATGTTATGATTTCCGATGGTGTCACCAAAAGAGCAGTCGCTAATGTTCGTATTAACTCTTATGCAACTTATGATGAGGATGATGGGATTCAAGTTCATGTGAAGTTGTATGTACCGTGGTATGAATCTCCAAAACCGGAGTTCACTGGTATGACTGGTACAGTTAATGTGCTTATGAACAAAAAATCCACCAATACGGCATTTGCAGAATTAGCCGACGGTGAAGAAACAATCGAAACTGATGTGGATACTGGAAGAACAGGTAATAGCGGAGATAAGGGAACGGTTTCTGTTTCTGGTGTTGCTACCGCTAATAATGCCTTGGCAGGCGGTGGAGCTTTCGCTATTTCTTACCCTGTGACACTTCCCTAATTAAATGCAAAACAGTTGTGAATTAAGGTTGGTAATAGGTAAAATGAAACGGTTATTGGCAATATGCGTATGTTTTTTTATGTGTGTAGGCTTATGTTCGTGTGATTCTTCCCAAACTCGGTCGGTATCATCATATAACTGGTCTTTAGAATTTATTACTGATTTAGATGGTAATATGTTATTCTCAGGTTCAGTGCATGATGACATACCAGTATTGGATTTGACATTGAGTTTTGAAGAAAAAAGTTTTATCTTAACAGATAACACTCATAAACAAGAATGGACAGGTACATATTCGCTTGAAAAGATTGACAATTCTTCTTCGAAACTCGGATTAACTTTTGAAAATTTAGAGGAGCCTGTTACAGGCGTATATGGAACAAGAGTTTATTCTGATGATTCAGAAAGCGCAACAATTACATTACAAACTGATGAAAATATCCTGTCTTTTGTTGGAGAAGATTCATAAATAAAAACAGCCGCTGTAGGAACAAAATCCTACAACGGCTGTTTTTATTTCCACGGCCTGCGCCGGAAGTTCATACCAGACTGTTTTATCAGCGGGGATTT
>OHYD01000546.1_pt1 | contig 20286 bp, 20 predicted proteins | sample 1580191 | NCBI WGS metagenome assembly OHYD01 (sample SAMEA3882510, study PRJEB24775) | human gut metagenome | biome: human-associated habitat; feature: intestine environment; material: feces | place: Netherlands | collected 2009/2010 | reverse complement strand
CGGCATTCCACATTCACAATAATCCTTATCTATTGTTTCCTTCAAGTCGTGACTGGCAGCGAATGTTAATAAATAAAATGCCCGGAAGTGTAACCCGGTGGAGGCCACTACGGTTACGCAATTGCCATTAATTCTTGAGGCATTTGATACACACGGAATAAAACTTGGAAAGGCGTTCCAGTGAATGTGAAAGAGGCGTTGGTAATTCTTAAGGGGCAAAATTCTGCGTTGGGTTTTCAAAATTTGACTGTCTGAGGCATATGCCGAGTTTCAAATTTTGAAAGCCTGCTTTTAGCAGAATTTTGCCCCTTTAGAATTGACCCGCCGATGGAACCTGAACAGGAACGCCTTTCCAAGCTTTATTCCGGTTCGGGTATCCACAGCCTTCCTGAATTAAATCCCAATTTTAGCAAGCGCTGCCTCATCCCCAACCAACGTCACATCATTATGCAGCTGGAGAATAGAAGCCGGCACTTCCGGTGTGACCGGGCCGAAGAAAGCACGCTCTACGATATCTGCCTTGTTTTCTCCATTCACTACTATCAGTATCTTCTTTGCCTGCATGATTGTCTTAATTCCCATCGTATATGCCTGTTTTGGCACATCGTCGGCAGATGCGAAGAATCTCTTATTTGCCTCAATCGTACTCTCTGTCAACTCTACACAATGTGTTTCCTTTTCAAATGCTTCTCCCGGCTCATTGAAACCGATATGTCCGTTATGTCCAAGTCCGAGCAGCTGAAGATCCACACCGCCCAGTGAACGGATCAGTTCTTCATATCTTCCACATTCTTTTTCCGCATCCGGCTCCATTCCGTTCGGAACATTGGTCCTTTCCGGATCAATATTCACACGGTCAAACAGATGTTGATGCATAAAGTAATAATAGCTTTGATCATTCGTACGTGGCAATCCCTTGTATTCATCCAGATTTACTGTCGTAACCTCTGAGAAATCCAGATCTCCCTTGTTATACCATTCAACCAGCTGATCATACGTTCCGATTGGCGTAGATCCTGTTGCCAGTCCCAGTACACAGTTTGGTTTCATGATCACCTGTGCAGAGATGATATTCGCTGCTTTCCTGCTCATGTCCTTGTAATCTTTTGCTTTGTAAATTTTCATAAGTACAACCTCCCAATTGTATTTTTTACTTTCTTTTCAAAATCACTGCTTTTTCAAAATACTCCGGCAGATGAAAATTCGGCCGTTCGCTTTCCACGCATCTGTACGCTGCATAATGTTCGTATTCCTTTGTTTCACAAATTTTATAGAAATTGCAGCGAAAATCGGATCCTTCCTGTAAATTCAATTTTCCGTATACCTGTTCCAATATTTCTATCGGAAGCGTAAGATTCACATTCCATTGCTCTTCCCGTATTTCTGCGCTACATTTCATCTTCCGTATCTGATCCGGCGTAAATGGTATCCGGTTCATCTTATTCTTTCCATAGCATGCAAGAAGTGCACCATTTGCATTCATTTCGAAGTTAAGATAAATATCATCTGCTGCCGTATCATTTCCTTTAAATTGAAAAAAAGCCTCCATAGCACTGTCTTTGTAAACCGGATCCTGGTCTTCTTTATAAACCCGGAGAGGATCCTTCTCCTCACACACAAGTTTGATATACAATCCTTCCCCCTGAACGAATCCAATATACCCATAAGTTTTTGCAATCTTCTCTGTTCCCCATAACAGATTTTCGATTTTAAACAGCTCTACTGATTCTAATAACTCTTTGTTTTCTATCAACCGAACTTCCATATGCCGACTCCTGTTGCATAGTTAATGGCTTCTATCTCAATCTAGCAAATATACCGCAGAAAAACAAGATTGTATAAAATCAAAAAGACAAACGTACAAAAAAATAAACCAATCGTGACAGCTATAAATCTTTTTCCGTCCACTTATCCGATATATCTTTTACCTCTTTTATTTCTGTTCATGTAGAAAACATAAAAATCTATCCACTCCACCTCCTATCTTTTGTACTCCACTCGGTCTTTCGCCTGTAACTTCAGATACATCATAAAAATCGCCATTTTGACTCTTTTCCGTTTTCATAAAACTGTCGCTTCCAAATATATCTTTCTCGATTCCTACATACTCATCTCCCCAGTATGTACACTCCTCCGGCTTTATGTTATTTTCAGTACATATTTTTTCTAAAATCACATTAACATTATCGCTTTTACTCGTAACCCCCACTTCAAGATATTTTGCATCACAGGTTGGTGCAACATCTATTCCGTATTTTTTCCCTGTTTGTTTAGCAAGGTGAATCAATCCACTAAGTCCATCTTCCATTCCATGTTCTTTCAAAGTCTCTCTCAAACATCCAAGTTCATCTTCTTGCATAAACAAATTATCGCCTCTCTGATTTTCTACCATAAGATCAATTTTACAATAATTCGGTCTGCTAAATACTATGTCCGTATCAAAATCATATTTCTCTTTTAATGTTTGATGAATTTCAAAACAAATCTGATGGATTTTTAAAATCTCACCCTTGTCCGGAACCATATTTTTAAATATATATGGTATTCCATCCTTAAAGGAATAATTGTACGCACCTCGCCCCAATCCAAGATAAAGATTTTTCAACTCTTCCTCTGCAAAATAACTTTCAATTTTTCCGCCTGCGATATTTTCAATAGTTGTCCCGCTAACAATGATTAATTTTATCCCTTTTTGTAACAGAGGGCGCATCGCTGCAACTGCCTGATCTACAGATGCTCTTCTCGACATTACAGCCGTTCCATCCCAATCAAAAAATATAGCTTTATATTTTTTCAACATACTGATCTCCTTCGCATTTTAATGTTATATTTTTTTCGCCAATCCAAAAATTGATTCTATCTCCTTCTATAATCTTAAACCTTGCTTCCTGCTTTGATACAGTCACTTCCAGTAACGTTCCTTTTCGTTTGATCCTGAATCTATATTCTTCCCATTCTTTCGGAATTACAGGTTTAAAACGCAATTTTGAATCCTGACATCGGACTCCTGCAAAACCATTCACAATTGCCTGCCATGTACCTGCCATATTTGCTGCATGGATTCCTGCATAAAAATTATTATGATAGTCATCCAAATCCATTCTTGCCGATTGGGAAAAATATTTATAAGCTTCATCCAAATATCCGATATCACAAGCAACTATTCCAAATATGCATGTTGATAATGAAGAATGATGTAACGTCACTTCTTGATAAAAATCATAATTTCTTCTTATTTCTTCTTCCGTAAATAAATTGCTATGTAAATACATTCCCAATATCGCATCTGCCTGTTTTGACATTCTATGGCGCATTATAAATAATGGATGATAATTTTCATAAAGCCATGCACGTTTTTCCGGCGGTATCTTAGATTCATCCCATGGTTTTCTCATCATAAATCCATCATCCATTGGATATATTTGACGTTTTTCATCATACGGAAAATACATCTTCTCAATAATCTGATTCCACATTTCTATCTCTTCTATAGAAAAATCTATTTTTTCTTCCAAACGAGATAATACTTCCGGTGCATTTTCATTCAAATAGCTCACTGCTCCTACAGCATCTCTCAAATTTTCACGCGCCATGAGATTTGTGTAAAAGTTATTGTCCACCAACACATTATACTCATCTGGTCCTGTTACATCACAAATACAGTATCTTCCATCTTTACATTCTGCAAAGCTTCCAACATCAGCCCACACTCTTGCTGTTTCTATTAAAATTTCTGCTCCTTTTTCTTTGAGATACTCCACATCTCCACTAACCTGTAAGTAGAGCGATAATGCATACGCTATATCTGCATTGATATGATACTGTGCTGTTCCCAACGGATAATATGTCGAAGCTTCTGCCCCATTAATGGTACGCCATGGATATAGTGCACCTTTCATATGTCCTAATATTCTTGCTCTTTCTCGCGCCTGATCTAGTGTTCCATATCTGTAATCAAGCAATTTCTTTGCAACTTCCGGTTCTGTGTATATCAAAACCGGCAGTACATACATCTCTGTATCCCAGAAATAATGTCCTTCATATCCTTCACCAGAGAGTCCTTTTGCTCCCATTCCTGTATGTCCGTCTCTCCCTGCTGCTTGAATAATATGGTACAAATTAAAGTGAATTCCTTGTTGTACAGCTTCATTTCCCTTGATTTCTACATCCGCTATTTTCCAAAAGCTTTCCATATATTCTTTCTGATATTTTTCCAGATAAAGACCGCCATCCGTTTCTGCCGCTTCTAATTCTTTATTCACAAATGTTTCCAACTCATTTTTTCCCATATCAAGCGCAGTTGAATAACAAATAAATTTATCTAATTTTACAGTTGTTCCCTGTTCACATTCCACAGATACCGAAATTTCTGCCATCATCTCTTTTATGTCTTTTTGCCAGGACAACTCTTTTATTAAATCATTGTTTTTCCATAACACATGAGAACTTCCACATGCCATTGTCAATTGACTTCCCTTTGTTGTGCCTTCATAATACATTTTATTATTTTTTGCCCACATTTTGTCTGGATCCAGCCTACGTCCAAAAGGACCATAATCAACAATCGGATTGGTTTTCCTTGTGTGATTTTCTACATCTGTCTGCATTTTTGAGACAAATTGAATTTCTCCCGAATAGTTTAATGGTGTTACCCTATATGAAATTAACATTATATTTTTTCTGGCAAATGAAACCAATCGCAAAATCTGAATTCTTGTTTTTTTCCCTTTCGGAGATGTCCAAATAAGTTTTCTTTCCAGAATCCCTTCTTTCATGTGAAGCACTCGTTCATACTCTTCCACTGTACCGTCCATCATGTCAAATTTTTCGTCAGCAAGTATTACGTGTGTTTCTTTCAAATTCGGCAAATTTAAAAGAGACTGACTTAAAAGTGGAGAACCAAAATTAGCTTCTCCATAACGTATTTTTTCGCTTTCATAGAATCCATTCACAAAATTGCCTTCTAATCCGGTATCTATGTCAAAATCATAGGCTTCCTCAAAAGTTCCTCTTGTTCCAATATAACCATTAGACAAGGCAAATGTTGTTTCGTTCCGATAATTATTCTTTATATCAAATTCCGTTTCTGTAATATCCCATACCTGAATCGGATAAATTGGTCGTTTATCTGTATCCATTTATTTCTCCTTATATTGAACTCTTCTTAACGCACCTTCCAGAAAATTTCTTCATCTTTAATAAAAGCCATTAAAAATTCATATGCATCTGGTTCTAAAGCCGTTTCATGTTTCAAAAGTGCCTGATATTTTAAATTATTAATCCCTCTGGCTTTTTTCATCTCTTCTGGTAATTCCAGTATCATTCGTTCTTCCCATTTATAATTACTGTTTTCTTCCAACCCCTGCGGACAACTAAATACCGCTGTATCTCTTTCAGGCCAGTTATCATCCCCCGCACAGGAATGAATCAATCCACAAAATACCTTCGGTTCGTATCCGTTCTTTTTATTTAATATATCCAGAACTTCGCATACAAAGTAATACAATCCTGAATGATCTCCATGCATATCATATTCGGATGTTGTAAAAATAACATCCGGTTTCTTTTCCTCCAACAACATTTCTAAATCTTTTTCAAATGTTATGCGATTATAGTCTCCATGTTTTCCATATTTTTTCATATGAAATTCGACTTTATCCTCTAACCCGTACGTTTCTCGTGCACAAGATGAAGGATAAATTTTCTGTTCATTTTTTTCATTATACAGATGTGTCAAAAAGCTTTCCCTTTCCGGCATTCCAGTATCTGCATACCCCATAATTTCAAATGATTCTTTATTGCTTCCAAGTGTTTCCAATCCCGCCAGACTTTCTTTCAGCCTTGCATAACCTTTAGAGTAATCTATACAGCCATAATCACCATTTGTTACCATCACAACCGTATATGGAACATTGTTCTGTTCACATACTCTGATTACTCCTGCCGACATCAAGATTTCATCGTCCTGATGCGGCACAATAACCATTACATTATTACACTCTTTTTTGATATCCAGATTCATTGTCTTCATTCTCATATTTAATCTTTTCTTTACCCCTTTACTGCGCCTGCTGCTACACCGGCAATAATATATTTCTGCATAAACACATAGAAAATCATAAGTGGTGCAACTCCCAGCATCAACATTGGGAATAATGCTGTCCAATCTGTGGCAAACTGTCCTATATTTCTTGTTACCTCTTGAAGAATGACATCATTTTCTCTGCTCTGCAAAAACAAAAGTGGTGTCATAAATTCGTTCCATACATTTAATGTCACGATAATTACAACGGTAGAAATAACCGGTTTTAATAAAGGCAGTACTATCAGGAAAAATCTTTTAAAAACAGAACACCCATCAATTGCTGCAGCTTCTTCCAATTCTTTTGGAATTGTCGATTCAATAAATTCTTTAAACAAAAATACAGCTTGCGGCGTATTAATGGCTACATCTACCAGAATAACAGACCACAAAGTATTCATTAGACCGAAGCCTTTTACAATTTTATACAAACTAACAATGTTCATCTGAAACGGAACAATCAGTCCTGCAAGGAACAGAAGAAAAACTCTGGTTCCCATTTTGGACTTTGTTCTTGCCAATGCATATCCTGCCATAGATCCAAATATAACAATCAAAAGAACTGCTGTTGCCGTAATAAATAATGTATTTCCAAACGCTCTTGGGAACTCCATATTAACCCATGCATTCACATAGTTATCCAACCTAAGTACTTTAGGCAAGCCAAGCGGATTTGCTGTTGCCTCCTGTGAACTTTTTAAAGTTGTAACAATCAGATAATAAATTGGTATAAACCAGATTACTGCGATCAGGATCATAAAAATTTCAGTAATCGCAAGATTTCTTTTTTCTTTTCTCATTGTATTGCCTCACTCCATTTTCCCATTAATTTTGTTACTATTGCACTGATTGCAAGAACGATAATAAAGAAGCATACACCAAAAGCTGAACCTGTACTGTAAAATCCTTCTGATATTCCTTTTTTCATCATAACTGTCATAACTGTCTGTGTTGCATCTCCAGGTCCACCTGATGTCATAGAATAAATAATATCAAATACTTTCATTCCACCAATCAATCCTGTAACAATTACAATTTTTACCGATGGACACATTAATGGTAATGTTACATACATAAATTTTTTCAGTCCATTGGCTCCATCAATTTCTGCCGCCTCATAAAGATCTGGTGAAATACTCTGTAAGTTTGCAAGGAAAATAACCATTGCCCATCCTGTCCATTGCCAAATCTGTGTTAAAATTACAGAATATAATGCATTTTTCGATGTAAAGAAATTCAATGTTCCCAGACCCAGCTGATGTAAAATATTATTAATTAATCCAAAATCCGAAGACGACATAATAAAATTCCATAAGTACCCTATAATCAGGGAACTAAATACTGCCGGGAAGAAAAATACCGCTCTTAACAAATTTCTGCTTTTTAATTTCTGATTTAATACAAAGGCAAGCGGCAATCCGAGTAGTGTTTGAAAGCCCGTTAATAAAATTGCATAGATAACGGAATTCTTAATAGCCGCCAACATTACCGGCGTTTGCAATACTTTTATATAATTCTTTAATCCCACAAAATGAAGATTTATGGGATTCATGTCTGTGTAGTCTGTAAAACTATAATAAATCGTATACAAAAACGGGATAATGCTAAATAACAAATATATGATCAGTGCCGGTAAAATGAAAATAACAAAATATTTTCCAAGCTCACCAGCCCGTAATTTTCTCTTTTTTACCATTTTTATTCTCCTAAAAAGTCAAAAGGTGCCTTGCGCCACTTTGGACGCGAGAGGCACCTTATTCATTCTTCCTACTGTATCTTATTTTTCAAGTAATTCTTTTACTGCAGAATCAACATTCTTTAATGTTGTATCCAGATCCTGTTCTCCGAGAAGATATGACTGCATTTCTGTTCCATATGTTTCGTGTGCACTTGCTGCATCTCCCCATTCATTCCATGGACAATATACATTACCTGCTTCCAACGCTTTTGATGCACTTGCATATTCTTCCGGTAATTCAAATTTAGCTCCTTCAAGATAAGAAGAACCACCCTGATTATCTTCCCAGAACGCCTTCTGACCTTCCTCTGTTGAAAGTGCTTTTAATACTTTCATTGCTGCATCTTTATTTTTTGATGATTTGTTTACTGCAAAACCACATCCCGGTCCTCCAATCAGCCAGCCATCACTTGCTTTCGTTCCATAGAATGGCATCATATCAACCTTAAGATCCGGATTTTTGTCTTTAATAGTATCCAAATCCCATGGACCGGAACAGAACATTGCAGCTTTTCCAGTTGCAAATTCCTCAAGAGCCTGATCATGGTCAATACCTACCATATCCTTCGTGTATACTCCATCCGTAATCATCTCTGACCATTTTTCAAGATACTTATTCCAGTTGCCTTCTAAAGTGGTTTTTCCATTTCTGTATTTTTCTCCGAAATCTTTTCCTTCATCTGTTGAAAGATATTCTGCTGTTACAAAAGCCATCGAATTCTTTAACATCGGTTCCCATGATTTCAATCCTGCTGCTAACGGTTTAATTCCAAGATCTTCAAATTTTTTGCATACGTCCAAATATTCATCAAAGGTTGTTGGCAATTCGATATTGTTCTGCTCGAATAATTCTTTATTAAAATATGTTCCTTCAAACCAGCTGATTCCAGGTAATGCATATACATCTCCATCATAACTATATACATTTGTTCCTGCATCAGAATATTTCTTTCCAAGATCATTTACTTTTTCCAAATAACCTAATTTTGCATGTTTCAATGCAGCTGCAGGTGATTCACAAATAATGTCCGGTCCTTCTTCCGCTGAAAGTTGTGTATCAACAACCGTATCATAATTTGAATTGTCAATAAACTGGAACTCAATTTTCACATCCGGCACTTCCTTTTCCAGATAATCCAGAAGTGTTTTCACCGTATCTTCATTGTTCCAATATGTCATTCGGATTTTGGTTTTACCATCACTTGTTTTTTCCGAACTACTATCAGAACTTTTGCCACACCCCATTGCTAATCCTGTTACCATTGTGGCACATAACAGAACGCTTACAATTTTTTTCTTCATATCTTTTGTCCTCCTCTATTTGCTTTTATTATAGTTTTTAACCATATATATTAAAATTGTACATTTTTTTGATTTATAACATTTTTTCAAGAAATGTTTTTATGAAAAAAGCGGGAAGCCATTATCCGACTTCCCACTTTTTATTTATTCTCTATCTCTTTTCTGATTTTAATGGAGAAACAAACCATCCCCTCATCCGTAGTTGAACTGTACAAGCCACACTCTTCATCATAATACATTCGAATTCTTTCACGGATATTATAAATCCCATATCCCTTCCCCGGAGTATTTAAAATTCTTTCCAATTCTTCACCAACTACCTTTGGTCCATTATTATATACATGAAATTCGAGAAATTCTTCACCGTATATATACTCTATCTTTATTTTTCCTCTTTCGGATTCACACAAATCTGCTCCGTGACATATTGCATTCTCGACAATTGGCTGTAATAAAAAGTTCGGCATCTGACACTCTCCCCCAGCTTCATCCAGCTGATACTCTACATCAAAATTGTTTTCATGTGATTTTAGTTGAATTTGCAAGTATGCCTTAATATTTTCCAATTCATTTTGTACAATCGTAATCTGTCTTCCGCCATTCAATGCTGTCCGATAGAATGTTGCAAGAAGACCTGTAATTTCTGCGATATCATCCTGATCTGATCTTATTGCCTTCCATTTAATGCTAGATAAACAATTATACAGAAAATGAGGATTCATCATCGCCTGCAATGCTTTCAATTCTTCTTTTCGCTTTTCCAATCCTAACTGGTACATATCCTGCATCATTTGATTTATTTTCATACACATTTCGCGAAAGCTTTCTGCCACAACTCCTATTTCGTCAGAATACCCCTGCTCTATCTTTAGCTCAAAATTCCCCCTGCTAATCTCTTCCGCTCCATGTTTTAGTTGAAGAATTCTTGTACTTAAAATTTTAGAAATCACACTCATCATAATCAACGCAACCGCAAGGCACAATCCCATTACCAGTACTGTCGTTGCCATAATTTCTCGAATTTGCTCCGAAATTTCCGATTTATCAATATAATAATATAATTTCCAGCCATTATCCATTTCCTCAGATGTGGCTAATATATATTTTTTAGTTTCGTAAATCCTTTCTTCCCGATTTTCTTCAATATGTTGATAAATATTTTTATTTATTTCTCTATCTTTAATTGTTCTTTCCGTAATCTTCTTTCCATTTGCATCCACTAAAAGTATTCCATTATTCAAATAGCTTGATTGAAAAAGTCCATCTAAAAATTCATCTGCAAACACTTCTAATCGCATATATCCAATTGCCGTTGACGAAGTCGCCGAATCCAAAATCATTCGTGTCGCATAAATCCGGTCATCTTTAACACTCCACTCTGTTTTAAAGTTATTCTGGTTTTTTCCGAACCAACTTCTCTTTTCTTTCCCTTCTAATGGTTTCAAAAAACTTCCCAATGACTGTTTCACATATGGAGAATAGATTTCAATTCCCTTTATCTTATCATCACTGGCTATAAAATACCAAAATGTGGGCTCTACAGAATCGTTCATTTCTTTTACTAACGCATTTCTGTTTTTCAATCCATTTTCCAGACTTCCTCTTAACTTTGCATTATATGATAAATATTTAATATTGTCAGTTTCTCGTTGAATATCATTTTGCAAACTGTAAGAAATTGCATCGACATTGCTTTCCATTGTATGCTTCGTCTGTCTTATCAGATTTTTTTTAGATACATAATAAGAATACATGCCAAGTACTAAAATTGGCAATATAACCAATATCAGATAACTGATAATTAATTTTTTTCTGATAGATGCCTTTCCGTAATACCAATCCCATATTTTTTTCATATTTTTTCTCTCAATTGCTTAGGTGTAATTCCATAATAATTTTTAAACAGTTTATTAAAATAAGATTGATTTTCATAACCACACGCTTTAGCAATTTGAACAATTTTTAATGTTCCTTCTTCAAGCATAACTTTAGCTTTCATCATCTTCACGTCCGTTATATATTTTACCAATGTCTGTCCAGTTTCCTTTTTGAATATATAACTAACGTATGCCGGTGTTAAATTAACATTTTCAGCTACATAATTCAAACTTATATCTTTCGCATAATCTTTTTCTATCAGATTTTTAATTTTATGAATAATCCTTGAGTCATCTTGCTTTTCTACCGCTAACGAATCCAGCATCTTATCTATAGATTCTCCATAAATCTCCAACATTGTCTTTGCATTTTTTGCACGAAACATTCTTTCTGATGAAGCCAGTACCTCTTCCATTTTTATTTTCGGAGATTTATCATACAATGATTTTATGATAGAATACAATATATTTTGCAAATATAATTTACTGACTTTATCTAATGACAAAATCGTTTTCTTCAATAATTCATTTTGTTTTTTTATCAATTCCAAATCCATGGAGGCAAAAGCTTGTTCCAATTTTTTACCGGCACTTTCTACGTCCGAAGCATAATATTCCGTCTCACTATAATATGATTTCACCCTGATTATCTGATTGTCATAACCAAATATCTCACTTTGTATTTTATGGATTTTAACCAATTGTTCCTCTAATTTTGCATCATTATCTATCAAATTACTAATAATCATTACCGCTTCACTATGAGTTTCCTTATGTAAATCCATCAATAGTTTTTCTGCCTGCTCTTCCAACTGGTTTCCAGTAAGATACTTTTTTTCTTGAACCAACAGATATGCTTCATTCGGATACATATTAAAATATAATACATTTTTCCCCATATACATTTTCAAAAAATGAGTAAATAACTCTTCGTGTTCTTCAAAAAAATTCTCTGCAAATTCAACATCTAACAACTTACATCCTGTATTACTTTGTTCAAAAAGTATCTGATTTACTTTTTCTCTGTCATCAGCAGCAATATGCGCTCTATTAAATATCTTATAAAATAGATTTTTACGATTTTGAATTTCCGCATTGTGTTTTAGCTCATCTTTTTTATTATCATCATTAATTGCTTGTATGACGGAAACCATTAACTTTTGAAATTCTTCAATCTCTATAGGTTTCAACAAATAACTTACGGCATTTGCTTCCAATGCCTGTTTTGCATAATCAAATTCCCCATAGGCGCTATAAATAATAATTTTAATCTCCGGCCATCGTTTATACACTTCTTTCGCCAATTCTAGACCATTCATAACAGGCATTTTTACATCAGTAAACAAAATATCTATTTTGTACTTTTCAATACATTGCAATGCCTCTTTTCCATTTGCTGCTTGCACGATTTCTAATGGATACTTATATTTCTTTATAAGCCAGGAAATCCCTTCTCTTTCTTCCCGTTCATCATCTACCAGTAAAATTTTCATCTCTTCATTCCTTTATGCTAGTGTATTCCCATATATTCTTGTGCATTTTGCACATATTTTATATAGTATACTCGCTATTTTATGAAATATCAAGCACCCATACATAAAAAAACCGCCAGTGCAATGCACTGACGGTTTTCAATATTCAATATTAGTCCTGTACGTATGGCATAAGAGCGATGTGACGTGCTCTCTTGATTGCTACTGTAAGAGCTCTCTGGTGCTTAGCGCAGTTTCCAGTAATTCTTCTAGGAAGAATTTTTCCTCTTTCAGAGATGTACTTTCTTAATTTTGCTGTATCCTTGTAATCGATCTCGTTATTCTCTTTTCCACAGAATACGCAAACTTTTTTTCTTCTGCGTCCGCCGCCTCTTCTCTTGAAGCCGCCTTCTGGACGATTTCCTTTATCGTAAGCCATTTTGGTTTCTCCTTTCAACAAAATGAAATGCGGCAAGTACCACAGCACGGTACTATTGCCTAATTAAAAGGTAATTCCTCATCAATTCCATCCGGAATGTTCATGAAGCCGTCACCTGCATCAGATACTGGTGTGGCTGGTGCCGGAGCCGGTGATGGAGCTGCCGCACGGAAACTTCCTGCATTGGCGTCGCTTACTGCCTTGCTTTCAGCAAATTCCTGATCCTCTACAACAACATCTGTTGTGTAAACTTTCTGACCTTCTTTATTGGTATAGCTTCCTGTCTGAATACGTCCGGTTACGATAACCTTCAGTCCCTGACGGAAATATTTCTCAGCAAATTCTGCACTTCTTCCGAAAGCAACGCATCCGATAAAGTCAGCTGTCTGCTCTCCGTCGTTGTTACGTCTGAATCTGCGATCTACAGCTAATGTATATCTTGCGATTGCTGTAGAATTCTCACCCTGTGAATATCTTACTTCAGGATCTCTTGTCAAGCGTCCCATCAAAATTACTTTATTCATATTATACCTCTACTTCCTGCTTATGCATCCTGTCTAACGCATAAAAATCTGATAACGTTGTCCATAATGCGAATTCTCTGCTCGATTTCGCTTGGAGTCTCAGCATCAGACTCGAAGTGGATGAAATAGTAGTATGCTTCTTTCATCTTCTGAATCTCGTAAGCTAATCTCTTCTTACCCCATTCATCAACGTCAGAGATCTGTCCACCGAAACGTTCAACTAATGCTTTAACTTTTTCGATAACCTGTGCTCTCTCGTCATCTTCGATTTTTGCACTGACAACAACTGCTAATTCATATTTGTTCATGTCGTCTTGCACCTCCTTCTGGTCTTTTGGCCCCCGCTCATCTTATGTGGGAGCAAGGATTTCTGTCTCTATTTTAGGACAGAATCATTGTATCACGAGTTCTTATGTTACCATAAAGTCTCGATTTTTTCAAGCTTTTTTCTTCAAATCTTTTGTATTTTTTTCTACCAATTTGCGGGCGATCATGATCTGATGTCCGCATCCCATACATTTCAGTCGGAAATCTGCTCCAACCCTTAGTATCTCCCATTCTTTACTTCCACATGGATGCGGCTTTTTCATTGTTACCACATCTCCTACTTCATAGGTATATTCTTTCTTCATCACTGTTTCGTCTCCTCCTCTTTTACCCCTCTTACAACAAACCGGTGATTATCACTGGCGCTGGTACAGGTCGACAATGTAACGATCGTATCTGCCGTTGTCACTTCCACGCCGGTATTATACAGAGAAGTACTCTGCGTCATATTCAAAAATTCCTGATATTCTTCATCTGTTTCAAATGTTGTCTGATACGATTCCGAAGTGTCGACTACCTGTCCTGCCGAATAAATATGATATTTCAGAATTCTTCCATCAACGGTATATATGTAAAAATATGGATTATTCTTCCAGAATTCACGGGTATCATAATCCTGCAGGTGACGGAACATCGAACCGTCCCGCATTCTATGTCCATATATTACAGAGTTTTTATCCGAAAAATCCTTTTGATTGTCAACATTCAGGAAGATTGCTCCCAGCGTATTTTCGTTAGACGAAAATGTTTTCTTCAGATATTTACTGTTATCCGTTCCCTGAACAACCGGATAATTGATCTGACTCGGCTCATCCGGGAACCTGATCCATGCGATCGTATCCGGATTGATCTCCAGCAGTTTTTGAAAATCAACAGAAAATGTATCATCTCCGTCTTCACTATGATTTTTATCTTTATCATTTTTATTCTTATCATCCGTCACCGCAAGTTTCCGCACTTTATCATACTCACTTCTTCCATCCAGATAACCTTTTCCGATCTTAAACAGTTGAAAGCCCGACACACAGAATACGATCAGTGCGATCACAAGAATCACATTGGCGATTATATTCCCTTTTTTCTTCCGCCTTCTTCCGCGGTGATGTTTTTTTCTTTCATTGTCTGCATTTTCATTTCTCATTCCGGATTCGATCCCTCCCTGTGCTGTTCTATTTTCTTTACTTTTTCGATTCCATAATCTCTACGATCGTCTTTTCCGTCCCTGTCATTCCTGGGGATGCGATCATTCCCATGTACTTCATAGTTGCTTCCGGGGTCCTGCCGTTGATTCCATGAATATTTTCTATGCAGATATCATCCATTGCCATATCTGTTGCACGGAATGCTGCATCTACTGCCACGATCCCTTTCATCGTACATCCGTGATTGCCTCCGTCACAGATCATTCCGGTCAGACCGCTTGCCATATTCTGAATCACTTTTGTATGTTTTTCTTCATCCGCTCCCTGCAGATATGCCAGTCCACAGGCCATCCCGGTTCCGGCTGCAATCCCGCAGCCGCAAAATGCCGATAATCTTCCCGAGTACTCTTTGATATACATCGTGATCAGATAGCTGAGTGCAGTTGCTCTCCACAGGGTCTCATCATCCGTCTTATCTTCATTGGCATGCCGGTACGCATACAACGGCATCGTCGCAATGATTCCGTGTGCACCGCTCCCGGTAATGCTCATAGCCGGTCTGGAAAGGCCCAGAACCCTGGCCTCTATCGCACCGTTACACAGTAATTGTGCCGTCTTAAGTGCATCCCTGGATATGATCCGGTTGCCATTCTCACGATAAAGTTTCTTTGCGAACACTGCCCTGTCCGAAGCCAGTCCTTCTTTTAATAATTCCAGATTCATCGTATACGCTTTTTCTATAAACGCAATCTCTTCAACCGGAACTGTATTTACATACCGCAGGATCTCTGCCAGGGAATATCCATGAATTACCGGACGTGCCTGCTTTTTCCGGGATTCCTCCCTGTACATCTTATCTTCTGTCTCAAATATTACAATGCCGTCTTTTTCTATCTTTACGATATTCGTATGTGCATCCCGGATCATCACCTTACACCGGTTATTCTCCGTTGTCACCACGGCATCGATCGTGATCTCGGATCCGACATGATCCATAACCACTTCCACCAGACCGTCACTCACCATCTGCGCCGCTTTCTCATCATCTTCCGGTGTGATATCTGCCAGCGATTCCAGTCCTTTTTCCGCATCTGCCGCTACCGCCCCAAGTGCCGCCGCATAATAGTTGCCGAATCTCTCCGAATTAGGAATTCCACAGGTAAATGCATTCTTGTACATACCGGAATTCAATGCCACATGTACATTTACAATCTTACCTTCCGTATATTTCTTCGCACTTGCCACGGCAAATGCGATAGCTCCCGGCTCGGTCACGCCAAGTGCCGGTTTCATATCTTCTCTGATCAGCTCCGTCAGCTTCTGCATATTCTGCCTCCTCCCCGTTATCAACCCCGTTCTACGAAATTAACATTCTTATCTTAACACATCCACCACAGTTTCTGCACTTTTCTCATCTAAAATCTTTAGAAATTTTAATACTCTGTTTATTGATTTTTCCTATTCCCGGCGTATGATTAAATGTATATTGCAAGTACTATTTTAAGAGGTGAATGAATTGAAACTAAAAGACAGATTTATACGTTTTATGTACGGAAGATATGGTATTGATTCCTTTGGCAAATTTACCATCTGGGGATCCCTGATCCTTATGCTGATCGCAGGATGGACGCATCGGGGAATCCTTTCCTGGCTGGCATGGGCCGGTATCATCTATTCTTATTTCCGGATGTTTTCCAAAAATACTTACAAACGAGCCGCCGAGAATCAGAAATATCTGCAGATGACACGCGGCATCCGGACATTTTTCTACAGGCAGCGTAACATGATAACACAACGCAAGACACACCACATTTACAAATGTCCGTCATGCAAACAGAAGATCCGTGTTCCAAAAGGAAAAGGCAAGATTGAGATCCGCTGCCCGAAGTGTAACACCAGATTTATCAAACGAAGCTAAGGAGTTCCCATGTTTGGTTATATTTCTATCAACAAAGCCGAGATGAAATTCAAAGATTATGATGTCTATCATTCTTATTACTGTGGACTATGCAAAGTCTTAAAAGAATGTTATGGTAGAAGAGGTCAGGTGACTTTATCCTTTGATATGACATTTCTTGTGATCCTGCTCACCGGTCTTTATGAACCGGACACAAAGACAGAGATGGTCCGTTGTATTGCACATCCCATGCAAAAGCATGCGGCAAAGACCAATGAATTTACTGAATATGCCGCAGCCATCAACATGCTGTTATCTTATTATAAGTGTGAAGATGACTGGGCAGACGAACACAGGAAGAAAGCTTTTGTTGCCGCAAAACTTTTGCATTCAAAGATAAAGAAGATTGAAAAATTATATCCCGTAAAATGTAAGGTCATCTCAGAAAATCTCGCCCAAATCTCAAAATATGAGGCAGAAAATGAACAGAATCTGGATCTTATGTCCGGACTTTTTGGCAATATCATGGCTGAGATTTTTGCATACCGCCACGATGAATGGGAATCCTCTCTTCGTAAGATCGGATTCTTCCTCGGAAAATTCATCTATCTGATGGATGCCTACGATGATGTCGAAAAAGACATCAAATCCGGCAGCTATAATCCATTCAAGAAGGCATACCTGGACGATCCTGCATTTGCAGATGACTGCCGCAGCCTTCTGACGCTTATGATGTCGGAATGCTCCAGGGAATTCGAACAGCTTCCGATACTGCTGCATGCAGAGATCTTGCGGAACGTTCTCTATTCCGGAGTATGGAACAGATACACTGCCGTAACATCCGAAAGACTCGCCGGCAAGAATACACACAACGCTGCAGATACTGCTGACGGCAATTCCACTGCCGGTAGAACCACGAATGATAATCCACATCCTGACACAGATAATTCAACAACAGGAGATCAAGAACAATGATAGATCCATATAGTGTCTTAGGAGTATCCCGTGATGCTTCTGATGACGAAATAAAAAAAGCATATCGTAACCTCAGCCGAAAATATCATCCGGATGCCAATATCAATAATCCGAACAAGGATCAGGCAGAGGCGAAATTCAAAGAAGTCCAGCAGGCCTATCAGCAGATCATGAAAGAGCGGGAATACGGCTCTTCCGGGAATTACGGTCCATATAGCCAGAACGGATATGGTCCGTTCCGCGGCTTCTACGGAGAATACCGACAGGCCGGTAATGCAGGTAATGCAGGTCAGGAAAGTGAGCAGGATCTTCACTTAAGAGCTGCTGCCAACTTCATCAACAACGGCCGGTATCAGGAAGCAATGAACGTATTAAACGGAATCAACGAGCATACTGCCCAGTGGTATTACTACAGTGCGATTGCCAATTCCGGTCTCGGCAACAATGCAACGGCCCTTCAGCATGCCAAAGAAGCGCTCCGCATGGAACCAGCCAACTATCAATACCAGATGTTAGTTAACCAGTTTGAAAGCGGCGGAAGCTGGTACCGCCAACGCCAGAATCCGTATACCACCACCTTCGGCGGCGGAAGCGACTGGTGTGTAAAATTATGTATTGCCAACATCGTCTGCAACTTATGCTGCAGCGGCGGAATGTGCTGCGGTGCCCCGGGCGGTTACAGCGGCGGCCATTATATGTAACTCATGAAATTTCAATGTAATCCAGATGTACAATAAATTGTGACCATCAGCAAACGCAAAAAGGAGGAATTCTTATGTTGGATTATCTTGTTTTATATCAGAGTGAATCCGGAAATACAAAGAAAATTGCTGCATCTATCTTCTCGCGCCTTCCCGGCAATTCCAAAGATCTGATCGATATCGATACAGATAAGACAATTCCGGAAGCCAATGTCTACTTCATCGGATTCTGCGTGCACCGCGGAAGCTGCAGTATGGAGGTCAGTGACTTCTTAAGTGACTTAAGCGGCAAACAGATCGCTTTATTCGGAACTTGCGGAATGGGGGATTCTCCGGAATATTATAAGGATATTGCCGGACGCGTCAGTGCCTGGATCGAAGCAGACAACGATTATCTTGGATATTTTATCTGTCAGGGAAAGATGCCGCAGAAGGTACGTATGAAGTATGAATCCATGAGAACTGACGAGAATAACGACCAGATCGACCGTTTTATCCAGAATTTCGATCTTGCACTTACTCATCCGGATGATCTGGATGTGGAGCATGCAAAAGTATTCGTCGATCATATGTTAAAGAAGATTCAATTATAATGAAATAATATACGAGAGGCTGCCACCGGCAGCTTTTCTTGTATTCTTTAATAAAAACACCCGGAAATAAATATTCCGGGTGTTTTTTATAAGAGGCGCCAACCAGATTTGAACTGGTGATAGAGGTGTTGCAGACCTTTGCCTTACCACTTGGCTATGGCGCCATATCGAATGCTTATTTAGAATAACAAAGATTTCCGGTTTCGTCAACCCCAAAATGAAAAAATATTTCGAAAATTCGAATCAATTTGAAGTAGTCAGGATTATCATTAAAATTATCGGCAAAAAGACTTTCGAAAAATTTCATAATTTGACGTTATTGACAATGGCGTTACAGATAGTATAATTTGTAATATTGATGTCACGAGGCAGTCTTTTGACATTATGGTTGGACTTTTCTCCAACGTTATTATTACGAATAAAAGGTGTGAAAATTATGGAAAAAGATAAAGATTTCTTAGGGACAGAACCGATTGGAAAGCTTCTGCTCCGGCTGGCAATCCCAACGCTGGCAGCGCAGCTTATTAACATGCTGTACAACGTGGTGGATCGAATTTACATCGGTCATATCCCGAAGGTAGGAGCTTTGGCTCTTACGGGTGTCGGCGTGTGTATGCCGCTTATTATGATCGTGTCAGCATTTGCAGTGCTGGTAGGAAATGGTGGCGCGCCGAGAGCGTCTATTTATATGGGACAGAATAATAAGGAAGATGCGGAGAAGACACTTGGCAACTGCTTCGCAACACAGATTTTGGTGGCAATCGTGCTGACAATTGTGCTGCTTCTTGGCAATCGCACATTTCTACTGGCATTTGGAGCCAGTGAGAATACGATTTCATATGCGGCAGCCTACATGAACATTTATGCAGTGGGAACGATTTTTGTGCAGTTGACACTTGGGTTAAATGCATTTATCACTGCGCAGGGATTTGCAAAGACAGGAATGTTATCTGTGCTGATTGGTGCAGTGATCAACATTGTGCTTGACCCGATTTTTATATATGTGTTCGGAATGGGCGTAAAGGGTGCGGCATATGCTACGGTTATCGGACAAATAGCGTCTTGTATTGTTGCGCTTGTTTTTCATTTGAAATTGAATAAGTCGATAAAAAACGGCATAAAATATATGAAACCGTCAATAAAAATAATAGGAGAAATATATGCGATAGGATTTCCTGCAATTATAGCACAGGCGCTTATGTCGGCAATGACATACG
>OHYD01000415.1_pt1 | contig 24137 bp, 20 predicted proteins | sample 1580191 | NCBI WGS metagenome assembly OHYD01 (sample SAMEA3882510, study PRJEB24775) | human gut metagenome | biome: human-associated habitat; feature: intestine environment; material: feces | place: Netherlands | collected 2009/2010 | reverse complement strand
ATTTTTCAAACACGCTCTGGACAGGAGGGATAGATTTTTATGTTTATCAGATATGCGGAAGAAAAAGATCTTGGAGAATTGCGATAGTTTTATGACCGCATGTAATGAAAGAAAAAAATCAGGTAGATCAATGGACATACATAAGATGAGAAGAAAAGAAGAGGATAATTTTCAAATGATAAAATATTTGCACAGACATATACTTTTAATTAAACTGCTGCTATCTCTTTCCGTTGGATTTATTTTTATCAATACAGCTATTTCGGTATTTGCTGCAGACACAACCCAAAACATTCCAGGGGTCTGCGCGGAATTTAACCCTAATGGTACTCCGACCATAGGAAAGGTCAGAATGCCGGTTTTTCTTGTTGATTTTTCAGATGAACATTTTTCAGAGAATGCCCTTTCCGCTGATGAGATTGCACATATCCTGTTCAGCAATGAAACAGGTTCCATGACCACTTTTATAAAAAATGCATCTTATAATCAGCTGCTGCTTAGTGGAGAGGTTTTCTTTTATACAGCTCAGCATCCAAGTTCTTTCTACGAATCTGATGCTAATGGATTTGAAAAGCTCTCAAAAGAAGTACTGAACGCTTTTGATGACCAGCTTAACTACAACAATTATGACAGCAACAACGACGGTTATATTGATAGTTTCGCTCTGATGATTGTCTGCTCACACGATTACTGGTATGGCTGCCAGGCTACTTGGTACGATGATACCGCTTACTCTGTTGATGGAGTAAAACCAATGTGTTATATTATCAACGATGCACAGCCCTACGCCAATGAAATGAACTATTTCGTTGAAGAAATGTGTCACGAGTTCGGACACTGTATGGGACTTCCTGACTACTACAAATATAATCTTGACGACGATTATGATGCGATGAACGGCGTTGCCGGATCAGAAATTATGGATGAAATGGAAGGTGACTTCTGTCAATTTTCAGAAACTAAATGAAAAATTTGTCTCGGTTGACCAGATATATACTGGCGAATATTTTCTAATCCAGTATGATACTATGGAAAAATACAGGAATTCTCACTGTGAAATCGTGTTTGTAAGATTTCACAGTGAGACTCTTTGTTAGGTGAAAAATAAATAGTAACACCTTATTTTAGAAAAATATGGATCAGTTTATCATAAATCCGTCTATAAGGCTGATACCTCATCGGCAGGTCAATCCAGGTTTTTTTATTTACGATGCTCTTGTAATGGGAAAAGGTTTCGAAGCCTTTCTGGCCGTGGTAGCTTCCCATACCGCTTTCACCGAAGCCGCCGAATGGCATTTCGCTGGTGGCGAGGTGAATGATCACATCATTGATACAGCCACCGCCGAAGCCACACTCAGAGGTGACTTTTTCGCAGATGGCTTTGTTCTGGGCAAAAATGTAAAGAGCCAGAGGATGAGCCATGGAATTTACCTTTCGGATTACTTCTTCTATAGAATCAAAAGTAAGGACAGGCATTACCGGTCCGAAGATTTCTGCCTGCATTACGGCATCTTCGAAGGTTACCTGATCCATGACAGTAGGTTCAATCTGTAAAGTTTCGGGACAGGCATTGCCACCGCAGATGACTTTCGCAGGATCGATCAGGTTCTGAATGCGGTTGAAATGCTTTTCGTTGATGATCTTTCCGTAATTTTTGTTATCCAGAGGGGATTTGCCAAACTGCTTACGGATCTGTTTCTGGATCTGTTTCAGAAGCGTATCCTTCACTTCTCGGTGACAGTAAATGTAGTCAGGTGCTACGCAGGTTTGTCCGCAGTTCAGATATTTGCCGAATACAATACGTTTGGCGGCAAGCTTGATATTTGCAGATTTATCTACGATGCAGGGGCTTTTTCCCCCAAGCTCCAGGGTGACTGGAGTGAGGTGCTCGCTGGCATGGCGCATGACCTCTTTTCCTACAGCCTGGCTGCCTGTAAAAAAGACGTAGTCGAAGTGCTCCTGAAGAAGACAGGAGTTTTCCTGGCGCCCGCCCATAACAACGGCCACATATTCTTCCGGAAAACATTCACGGACGATTTCGCAGATGATATTGCTGGTGGCAGGAGAGTAGGCACTGGGTTTTAATACTGCAGTGTTTCCGGCGGCGATGGCGTCTACCAGCGGATCAAAGGTAAGCAGGAAGGGATAGTTCCACGGGCTCATGATCAGGGTGACACCATATGGGGATGGCTTCATGTAACTTCTGGAATGGAACTGGGCAAGTGGTGAGTGCACTGTTTTTTCTTTGGAAAAAGAGCGGATGTGCTTCAACATATAGGTAATCTCGCTGAGAACGAGACCGGATTCGCACATGTAGCTCTCGAAGCTGCTTTTTCCCAGGTCTGACTTCAAGGCAGCATTGATCTGCTCCTGGTGGGACTGGATGGAGGTTTGAAGCTTTTTTAAGGCAGTGATGCGAAAGTCAATGTTTAAGGTAGCGCCTGTATAAAAATAGTTCCGCTGCTTGCGGATGATTTCCTGGATTGCTTCCTGGGTCATGGGAAAGTCCTTTCTGATTATTTATAATGTATTTGATGTTTTGAAATATAGTTTACATAATGTAAAAGGCTATAAAGGGGGTAATTCAAAACTATCTTATTTAAATTGAGATTAACTAATGTAATGTTATAAAGGTGACAATATGGCATTTTTCAAACACACTTTATCTTTTTATTGCACTGTGTTTTCTTTAGCCGGCATCAACATATAATAAAATTTCTCCAGCTCCTGTGCATCCATCAGTATCGGTACCGGATACAGCGGATTCGCCTCTTTGTCCGCATAGTGTGACAGCTTCGGAATGTCTTCTTCCTGGATTTCCGGGATGGTATCGCCGATTCCGAAGCGGGCCTTCATGTCTTTGACCGCCTGGATAAAGTTTAATGCGGCTTCTTCTTCCGGTGTTTCTTTGGAGGCAACCCCGGCAGCAACAGCAAGGGCTGCCAGCTTCTTATAAATTGTTTTTCCGTAAGCTTCCAGAACATAAGGGAGAAGTACAGCGTTGGCAAGTCCATGTGGAACATTGTATTGTCCTCCCAGAGAATGGGCAACTGCATGTACATAGCCTACATAGGATTTTGTAAAAGCGCAGCCAGCGAAATAAGAGGCGCGGAGCATATTCCGGCGCGCTTCTTTATTGCTTCCGTCGGTGTAAGCAGTGTCCAGATTTTCGAAAATCAGCTGCACTGCATCCCAGGCATTTTTACGGGTGCCTGGTGTAGTGGAATTACCAATATAAGCTTCCACTGCGTGGGTGAGTGCGTCCATACCTGTAGTAGCGGTGATGAATGGTGGAAGGCTTAATGTGACCTTGGGATCAAGCACAGCGTATCGGGGAATCAGCGGGAAGTCATTGATGGCATATTTATGCCGGGTTTCGGCGTCCACGATTACCGCTGCCAGTGTAGTTTCGCTTCCGGTTCCTGCAGTGGTTGGAACGGCGATAAGAAGTGGAAGCTTTTTGTGCACTTTCAGGATTCCTTTCATCTTTGCAAGAGACTGATGAGGTTTGGCGACTCTGGCACCTACTGCCTTGGCGCAGTCCATACTGGAGCCTCCGCCGAAGCCTATAATGGCCTGACAGTTATTTTCATGATAAAGTTCAAGTGCCTCAGCCACATTCAGAGTGGTAGGATTTGCTACTGTTTTGTCATAAAGGATATAGGGAATGCTGCTGTCTGTCAACACTTTTTCAAGGCGGTCTGTAAGACCAAGCTTATGGATTCCTGCATCTGTAATAATCAGCACATTTTTACATTTTTTCTTTTTCAGCACATCGGGAACGGCTTTCAGACTGCTGATGATCTCAGGATTTCGGTATGGAAGGAATGGAAGGGCAAATTTGAATACATTCTGAAAAATCCGACAGTATATTTTTTTTAAGGGATTCATATGGAAGTTCTCACTTTCTGTTGATACACGCTCTAAAATATAACGTTGCATCAATCGGTTCTATTGTGTAATTGTTCAGTACCTTCACAGCTACATGCTTTGTGGAATAGTTACTTTATTGTACTTTTTTTATCACGTATGAATTATATCATGTTATCAAATATTGTAAAGATAAAACAATTTTATTATAAAACAAATTGCAACATATATCTTGCAGAAAGTCTTTTTCAAACATGCTCTGGCGATGTCTATGATATTATAATTTCATAAATTGACCGTCTGTAAAAATTTCACATATAAATCTTTGTGACATCTTTTTTATTATAGTATACTCTTGGGAGAGTGTCAAAGTATTTACAGAGTGTTACTGCTCACTCCGTTCACAGTAACGCGCTTCGCAATGCACAGAAATCATGCATTCGCATGATTTCGCGCCGCAATTCTCGGGTTTTCTGTGAACTTTGTTCACAAAAAACACCTCGCGGAACGTTACTAGTCAGGTCGCGAACAGTAACCAGTAACTTTACGGATACCGGGTATTTATGTTAAGATAATAAAAAAAGAAGAAAGGCGGAAAAACTATGGGTGCAAAGTATGAAGCTTATATAGAATCAGAGGCGGATGGACTTGATATTTCCGTTCTGGCAGTGGTTCCGGATGAGACACCGTACAGAGGAATCCTGCAGCTTGTTCATGGGATGAGCGAATACAAGGAGCGCTATCTTCCCTTTATGGAATACATGGCCAAAAAAGGCTATGTATGCGTGATCCACGATCACCGTGGCCATGGGAAAAGTGTGCGGGCGCTGGATGACCTGGGATATATGTATGGCGGCGGAGCGGATGCAATCCTCAAGGATATTGAGGTGGTGAACCGGGAAATGCACCAGCAGCTTCCGGATCTGCCATTGATCTTATTCGGGCATAGTATGGGTTCGCTGGCCGTGCGCGCTTTTGCAAGAGAGCATGATGACTGCATGGACATGCTGATCGTTTGCGGTTCTCCAAGCAAGAATGGGGCAAGACCTCTTGGAGAAGCAATTGCCCATATGGAAAGTGCTGTGTTTGGACCAGCCCACAAGAGTAAAGTCATCGAAACCCTTTCCTTTGCCGGAAATGTGATGCGCTTCCGCAAGGACAAAAACTGTACTTCCTGGATCTGTGCCAATAAGGCAGCAGCTCAGGAGTACTCCGATTCTGAACTTTGTGGCTTTACGTTTACAGATGATGGCTATCTGGCACTTTTTGAGCTGATGAAGCGTGCTTACGACGTAAAGCACTGGCACTGCACCAGACCGAAAATGCCCGTGCTTTTTGTCAGTGGCTCTGATGATCCCTGTATGATCAACGTGCGTCATTTTGCAAAAGCAGTGCAGGATATGCGGCGCGCCGGTTATGTAGACGTGAAAGGCAAGCTGTATCCGGGAATGCGCCACGAAATTCTGAATGAGACAGACCGGAAGAGGGTTTATCACGACATTGCCTTTTATATAAAGAAAAAAGGTTTTTGAGAAAAGACGTCCATTATGCATAAGATGCTCTATTTTGCACATACTCACAGAAATACAGTGTGAAATGGAGAACTATATGAGAAAAAAAGGCTGGATTCTGCTGCTGGTTCTTCTGGGTGTGGCTTTTCTTATGAGCTGCGGCAAAGATACGGAGCCGGATGAAGCAAAAGGGGAACTGGTAAGAATTGAGAGAGAAGGATGCCAAGCTGGTATCCTTCTTTTTTGAATTGGAAAATAGATTGGTCCTGTACAGATTACAGGAATGATTTTTAAAACAGGCTCAAAAGTTTTTTTAAACATGCTGTAGAGTTATGATAAACAATCTGCGCTTGTGAAACAAACAAATGTCTTTGTATAAAATACACAAAAAATATACCATAATAGCACTGAAAAATAGTACAAGCTTAAAAAATTGCATTGTCACTGTTCTAAAGTTTAAAATGTTACTTGAATAAAGCAAATTGAAATGCTATAATTTTTTTTACATATTATAAAAATGAACTCTGGTCAGAAATCAGTCTGATATGGGTGTGGCGTTTTTGACGGCATCGCTCATAAAGGAAACCGAAATAAATGTTTTCGACCGGAAAAAATAAGGAGGAAAAATGGGAAAGTATTTTGCAAAAAGACTTGGAATGGCGATTCTGACTATCTTTCTGGTAGCCTGTCTTACCTTCCTGCTGATGAATGCTGTACCTGGAAGCCCATGGCTCAGTGAAAAAACACCTTCCGAGACCACACTGGCTGCACTGAATGCCAAATATGGACTGGATAAGCCGGTCTATGTACAGTTGTTTATGTATCTGAAAAATATTCTTCACGGTGACTTCGGTGTATCACTTAAGATGCAGAAGAACCGTGCAGTTCTTGACATTATCGTGGATATGTTCCCGGTATCTGCCAAGGTAGGTGCGCTTGCACTTGCATGGGCGATTCTGGTGGGTGTACCTCTTGGCTGTCTTGCCGCATTTAAGAGAGGCAAGCTGACAGACAGCATTCTTCGTGTGATCTGTACACTTGGAATCTCCATGCCAAGCTTCGTTGTGGCATCTGTTCTTCTGGTAACCCTGACCGGAAACAATGCACTGAATCTGTTTCCGTCTATTTTTGATCCGTCGCAGGGATGGCGCGCCTATGTACTGCCATGCTTTGCCCTAGGCTTTTATCCAATGTGCTATACAGCACGTCAGACACGTTCTGCCATGCTGGATTCCTTAAGTCAGGAGTACATTAAGACAGCCCGCGCCAAAGGTCTGAAGAACAAAAAGATTATTTTCAAACATGCTCTTAGAAATGCACTGATTCCGGTTATTACATACTTAGGACCGCAGGTGGCCTTTACCCTTTGTGGTGGTTTCGTTGTAGAGAGCGTATTCTCAATTCCGGGACTTGGACGTTATTTCGTACAGTCCATCCAGAACCGTGATTATCCGGTTATTATGGGAACTACCATTTTCCTGGCAGCATTTATTATTCTGATGAACCTGGTTGTAGACTTCCTTTATAAGGTTGCTGACCCGAGAATCAGCCTTGCGAAAGGAGGAGAATGATCGTGGCAGAAGATAAGAAGATTAAGAAATGTCCGGTGAGTCTTCAGCCGGATATTGAGAACCTCCTTCAGGATTTAAGTCCGGATGATTTTGCATCTGCGTCCAGACAGGAGAAGGATGATTTTATTCAGGACCGCCAGAGTGTTTCCTACTGGAAAGATGCCTGGAGAAGATTAAAGAAAAATGTGGTGGCTATGGTTGCACTTGGTGTGATCGTATTCCTGTTTTTATTTGCCTTTGTGGGCCCGCTTCTGATCCCATATGGTTATGACGAGTTTAACAAAGGTGCTGAGAACCTTTATCCCTATCACTACACACTGGAGGACACCCAGCGTGTGAACGACGAGATCGCTTCCAGAACCCAGTCCGATGTAGTGGATGTAGATGAAATGATCGCCCAGGCGAAAGCAGAAGCTGAGAAAAAGGGCGAGAAATTTACAAAGAAAGATGAAGCAGTTATCCGTGCAAAAGCAAAAGTCGCTGCAAAACCTTCAGAAGATTCTTCTGAGGAGCAGAGCGTAGATGAGGATTCCATCCGCAAGGAGCTTGGAATCAAGAAACATATTTTCGGTTATTCCCAGGCAGAGCTTGAGCGCAAGGCAAATGGGGAAAAAGTATTCCCACATGTGTTTGGTACTGACATGTATGGCCGTGATATTCTGGTCCGTGTTATGTATGGTGCCCGTGTTTCCATGTCTGTCGGCGTATTCGCAGCCATCCTGGTACTGGTGATCGGCGCCCTTTATGGTGCTATTTCCGGTTACTGTGGCGGCAAGGTGGACGCAGTGATGCAGCGTATTGTTGAACTTATTTATGCAGTTCCGGAGATGCTGGTTGTCCTTTTGATCGCAACTGCACTGAAACCAATCCTTACTGACTATGTGAATTCATCAGGAACCAGTCCTATGAAATCCTTTGTCAATGTACTTGGACCGAACCTGATCTCCATGTTTATTGCATTTGGTCTGTTATACTGGGTTACCATGAGCCGTATTATCCGTGGCCAGGTACTTCAGCTGAAACAGCAGGAATATGTAACAGCAGCAAGAGCACTTGGTGCATCTGGCGGCAGAATCATCCGCCGTCATCTGCTTCCAAACTGTATCGGACAGATCGTTGTTACTACCTGCCTGCAGATACCGTCTGCAATTTTCCTGGAATCCTTCTTATCCTACCTTGGAGTTGGTGTTTCTGCACCTCTTCCAAGCCTTGGATCCATGGCAACAGACGCACTTAGCGGTATGTACACTTATACTTACAGACTGATCGTACCTTCCGTGATCCTGAGCATTATGATCCTTGCATTCAACCTGTTTGGCGATGGACTTCGCGATGCTCTTGATCCGAAGCTGAAGAAATAAGAGAGGAGGAGAACAATGTCTGAACAGAAAAATAAATTGCTGGAAGTAAAAGACCTGAAAGTCTCCTTCTTTACCCCGGCCGGCGAGGTAAAAGCCGTTGGCGGTATCTCCTATGACCTTGATTATGGCGAAGTTATGGGAGTTGTTGGAGAATCTGGTTCTGGAAAGAGCCAGGAGGCATATTCTATTATGGGGCTTCTTCAGTCCCCAGGTAAAGTTATCGGAGGCTCCATTACCTTCGAGGGAAAAGATGTCCTTTCTTTTTCCAAGGAAGAGATGACTGCGTTCCGCGGAAACAAAGTAGCTATGATTTTCCAGAATCCCATGACCTGTCTGAATCCGGTTTACACCATCGGAAATCAGCTTGTGGAAGCTCTTCGTGCCCATGATAAGAAAATCAGCAAAGAAGAAGCCCAGAAACGTGCCATGGAAATGATGGAACTGGTTGGAATCAATAATGTGGAGAAGCGTATGAAGCAGTATCCACACGAGTTTTCCGGCGGTATGCGACAGCGTGTCATGATCGCTATGGGACTGATCTGCCATCCGCAGCTTCTGATCGCAGATGAGCCGACCACAGCCCTTGATGTTACCATTCAGGCACAGATCCTTGACTTGATGAAGGATCTTCAGAAAAAGACCGGAATGGGAATCATTTTCATCACACACAACCTTGGTGTTGTGGCAGATATCTGTGACAAGGTATCCGTTATGTATGCAGGTAAAATTGTGGAGCAGGGACCTGTAGATGACATTTTCTACGAGCCTGCACATCCATATACAAAGGGTCTTCTTCGTTCCATGCCCCGTGTTGATGCCGAGAGCTATGAAAGACTGATCCCAATCGAGGGAACCCCGGTTGATATGCTGAATCCGCCGGAAGGATGTCCGTTTGCTCCACGTTGTGAGCATTGCATGAAGATCTGTCTGAAGAAAATGCCTCCTTACGTGGAAGTGGGCGAGAAACATCGTTCCGCCTGCTGGCTTCGGGTTCAGGAGCTTATGAACAAGGAGGAGAAATAAATGGCAGAAGAAAAGAAGCTTCTTGAAATTGAGAATTTACGAAAGTATTTTCCGGTAAACGGCATAAAAGGTCCGGGGGTACAGGCTGTACAGGATGTTTCCCTTTATATCAAAAAAGGTGAAACACTCGGTCTTGTAGGAGAGTCCGGATGTGGAAAGACCACACTGGGAAGAACGATTCTTCGCCTTTATGAGCCAACCGGAGGAAAGATTATTTATGATGGCGAAACCATTTACGACAATCCTCTGGATAAAGACGGCAAACCTCTTGGAAAAGCCAAAGCTGCCAAAATGCTTCCCTACAGAAGAAAAATGCAGATCATTTTCCAGGATCCGTCCGCTTCCCTGGATCCTCGAATGACAGTTGGTGAGATCATTGGAGAGGCCATTGATATCCACAAGCTTGCAGCGAGTAAGAAAGACCGCGCTGACATGATCAAAGAGCTGCTGGCACAGGTTGGATTAAATACAGAGCATGCAAATCGCTATCCACATGAGTTTTCCGGCGGTCAGCAGCAGCGTGTTGGTATCGCCCGCGCCCTTGCAGTAAAACCGGAGTTCATCGTCTGTGACGAGCCGATTTCCGCATTGGATGTTTCTATCCAGTCACAGGTGGTAAACATGCTGGAGGACATGCAGGAGCAGATGGGTCTGACTTATCTGTTCATTGCCCATGATCTTTCCGTTGTCCGTCATATTTCCAATAGAATCGGTGTTATGTATCTTGGCTCTCTTGTTGAGTTGGGAGAGAGCTATGAGCTGAACAGACATCCGATCCATCCATATACACAGACCCTGCTTTCCGCAGTTCCGGTTCCGGATCCAAAGCTGAGCCGGACAAGAAAGCGTATTATTCTGGAAGGAGACGTGCCAAGTCCTATGAATCCGCCAAGCGGATGCCGTTTCCACACCAGATGTCCATATGCCACTGAAAAGTGTAGCCAGGTAGCTCCTGTGTTCAGAGAGCATGAGCCGGGTCACTGGGCAGCCTGCCATTTACTGGACAAATAAAGGGAGTTTAGGTATTTCGTTCTTCCTCACGGAAGAGCTGATGAATACAAGCGTCGATTCTCATCTCTCATGCGGCGCAAAAAAGCATAAAGGAGGAAATGTAATGAGAAGAAAATTTATGTCTATGGCACTGACTGCAGCTATGGTATTAAGCATGGCAGCAACTCCTGTATTCGCCGAGGATACAGCATCTGACGAAGGATTCAACCTGAACCTTTGTATCGCATCTGAACCACAGACAATTGACCCTGCACTGAACTCTGCAGTTGATGGAGCTATCATGTGCAACCATATGTTCGAAGGTCTGGTTAAATGGGTAAATGATGGTGAAGGAAATGCTGTCACAGCTCCTGGACAGGCTGAGTCCTGGGAAAAGACTGAGAACGAAGATGGCACAGTTACTTACACTGTTAAGCTTCGTGACGGCATCAAATGGTCTGATGGACAGGCTGTAACAGCTGGTGACTTCGTTTATGCATGGCAGCGTCTTGCAAATCCTGAGACAGCAGCAGATTACTGCTACATGATCGACATGGTAAAAGGATATGACGCAGTTGCTGACGGAAGTGCGGATCCAAGCACTCTTGGAATTACAGCAGTTGATGATCAGACTCTTCAGATCGATCTTACCTATGACTGCCCGTATTTCGAAGAAATCATGGCATTCCCGGCAACATTCCCGGTTCGTCAGGATATGGTAGAGAGCAGTGACAACTGGACATTTGATCCAAGCACATACATTGGCAATGGACCATACAAAATGACAGAGTGGTCTCACAATGCTTACATCTCCATGGAGAAAAACGAGAACTACTATGACTATGAGAATCTTGGACCGGATACCATCAAGTTTACACTTCTTGATGACAACAACGCAATGCTCAAAGGTTACAACAACGGAGAGCTTGATTTCATCGAGAACCTTCCTGTAGACGAGATCCCGACCTACCTTGCTTCTGGTGATCTTGAGATCGGTGACTACCTTGGAACCTACTATGTATGCTTCAACACAGAGGACGAAGTTTTCTCTGACCCTAACATCCGTAAAGCATTCTCACTTGTAATCGACCGTAACTACATCGTAGAGAACGTTTCTCAGGCTGGTGAGGTTCCGGCTGACGGATATGTACCGAATGGTGTAAATGATGCAGCTGGCGTTGGTAGTGATGACTTCCGTACAGTAGGCGGTTCTTACTACAGCATTTCCGATGAGGATTATGAGGCTAACTGCGAAGAGGCTCGTCAGCTTCTTGCAGATGCTGGTTACCCGAACGGCGAAGGCTTCCCGACTGTAGAGTATCTGTACAACACAGCTGATAACCACAAGAAGATCGGTGAGGCTCTTCAGAACATGTGGCAGACAGAGCTTGGTGTAACTGTTAACCTGAACAACCAGGATTGGAACGTATTCCTTCAGAACAGAAAAGATGGTAACTACCAGATTGCCCGTAACGGCTGGATCGCAGACTACAACGATCCTTGCTCATTCCTGGATATGTGGTACACAGACGGCGGTAACAACGACGCTCAGTACTCTAACCCAGACTATGATGCAGCCATCGATGCAGCAAAAGCTACTTCTGATCCGGAAGAGCGTATGAAAGCATTCCACGAAGCTGAGGATATCCTCATTGGACAGGACAGCGTGCTTGCTCCGATCTACTTCTATACACAGCCATATATGCTCAATCCAGACATTGACGGCATGTATTACACACCACTTGGATACTTCTTCTTCGGTTATACAAGCAAGAAATAATTCAGGCAAAAGAATATAAGTCTTTTGGCATTACTTAAATGTGATGCTGAAGGAAATGACAGGCATTCGGAATTTTTCCGGGTGCCTGTTTTTATGAGCAGCAACCGAAAGCGGGATAAAATTTGCGAAGCTATTTTATCCTGTTGACCGATTATGCATGATAGCGGTATAATAAGCAGATAATGGTTATTGAACCAGACAGGAGGAACATATGATGAGAGCCAGCGGTATTTTATTGCCTATATCCAGTATCCCTTCCAACTATGGAATCGGATGTTTTTCTAAAGAAGCTTACGCTTTTGTAGATCAGCTTGCAGAAGCGGGTCAGAAATACTGGCAGATTCTGCCACTTGGACCTACCGGATACGGGGATTCCCCTTACCAGTCTTTTTCCACATTTGCAGGAAATCCTTATTTCATTGATTTGGAGGAATTGATCCAGAGAGACCTTCTCACAGCAGCAGAATGTGCAGAATGTGACTGGGGCGGCAGCAGAAGCTATGTGGACTATGAGAAGGTTTATCTTTCCAGATTTTCCCTTCTTCGGAAGGCTTACAGACGTTTTTACCAGATGGATGGGAAAGAAAAGGAGCTTCAGCTGATCCGTGAGGAGATGGAAGCCTTTGAGAAAGAGCAGGGCTTCTGGCTTGCAGATTATTGTCTTTATATGGCAATAAAGGACAGCCTGGAGGGAATTTCCTGGAATCAGTGGCCGGAGGACTTAAAGACACGTAAGCCGGAGGCACTTGCTAAGGCAAGAGAGGAGCTGAAGGAAGATATCAGCTTCTATGCCTTTCAGCAGTTCTGGTTCTACCGCCAGTGGAACCGGCTGAAGAAATATGCAAATGACAGAGGTATTAAGATCATCGGTGATCTTCCTATCTATGTGGCTTTTGATGGCGCAGATGCATGGGCGAACCCGGATCTGTTCCAGTTTGATGAGGAGGCTACACCGGTAGCAGTGGCAGGATGTCCTCCAGACGCTTTTTCTGCAACCGGTCAGCTGTGGGGAAATCCGCTTTATAATTGGGAATATCACAGAAAAACAGGCTATAACTGGTGGATTCTTCGTATGACTCACTGTATGAAGCTGTACGACAAGGTCCGGATCGATCATTTCCGCGGTTTTGACGAGTACTGGTCAGTTCCCTATGGAGATAAGACCGCTGAGAACGGAAAGTGGGAAAAAGGTCCTGGAATAGAATTGTTCGAGGTTCTGGAGGAGAAAATTAAGGATCTGGATGTGATCGCAGAGGATCTGGGATTTCTTACAGACAGTGTCAGGGAGCTTCTGGCAGAATCCGGATATCCGGGTATGAAGGTGCTTCAGTTTGCCTTTGATGAAAGCGGCGAGAGCGTATATCTTCCTTTCCGATATGATAAAAACTGCATTGTATACACTGGAACCCACGACAATGAGACTACGAAGGGCTGGCTTGGGAACCTTACCCAGTCAAACAGAGACTATGTGAACCAGTACACAGCCTGTGAGGATAAAGACACAGATGAATGTGTATGGGGGCTTATCCGGGCGGCACAGTCCTCAGTAGCAGAAGTGTGCGTAGTACCTTTGCAGGATTATCTCTGTCTTGGAAATGAAGCGAGAATGAATACGCCGTCTACTTTGGGAGACAACTGGAAATGGCGTCTTACAAGAGGTCAGCTTACGGATGAGATTATTCATAGAATTAACGCCATGACCAGATTATATGGACGAATCCAGGAGAATAAGAAGTAAGATGAAGAGATTGCTTAGATTTTTGAAGGGCTACGAGAAAGAAAGCTTTCTGGCTCCTTTGTTCAAAATGCTGGAGGCCACCTTTGAGCTGATCGTGCCTCTGGTTGTTGCCAGAATCATGGATATCGGCATTAAGAATCAGGACAATGTCTACATCTGGCACCAGTGTGTGATCATGGTACTGCTTGGAGTGATTGGCCTTGCATGCTCTCTGACTGCACAGTATTTTTCTGCAAAGGCAGCCATGGGATTCAGCACTGCCCTTCGCAAGGAGCTTTTTTTCCATATCAGCAGGCTTTCCTACAGAGAACTGGATATGCTTGGAACTCCTACCCTTGTGACAAGGATCACCAATGACGTGAATCAGGCACAGACTGGTGTGAACATGGTACTTCGTCTGTTCCTTCGTTCTCCTTTTATTGTTGTGGGTGCAGTGATCATGTCCTTTACCATTGATGTGAAGATTGGCCTGATCTTCCTGATTGCGGTTCCGGTGATCTCCATTGTAATTTACGGAATTATGCGCACAACAGTGCCAATTTACAAAAAGGCTCAGTCCTTCCTGGACAGAATTTCCCTGATCACCAGAGAGAATCATGTGGGTGCCAGAGTGGTAAGGGCTTTTGGAAGACAGCAGGAAGAATATAAAGAATTTTCAGAAGTAAACGACGATTACACCAATGTGCAGGTAAGAGCGGGAAAAATTTCCGCACTTCTGAATCCTGCTACTACGGTTATTATGAACTTTTCCATTATCGGAATCCTCTGGTATGGAAGCAGGGAAGTGTCTGTGGGTATTCTTACACAGGGGGAAGTGGTTGCCCTTGTAAACTATATGAACCAGATCCTGATCGCACTGATCGCTCTTGCAAACCTGATCGTGGCAGTGACAAAGGCTATGGCTTCCGGTGTGCGTCTGAATGAGGTGCTGGATACACAGCCGTCTCTCACGGATCAGGGCAGCAGTGTTCAGAAAGAGAATGCAGGCGCTGCAAGAGTTGTTTTTGAAGATGTGAGCTTTACCTATGCAGGCAGCAAGGAGCCGGCACTTTCCCATATTTCCTTTACGGCAAAACCAGGTGAGACCATCGGTATCATCGGTGGTACCGGATGTGGTAAATCCACTCTGGTCAATCTGATTCCACGTTTCTATGACGTAACTTCTGGTAATGTGGTAATTGATGGAAATAATGTAAAAGAATATCCATTTTCACAGCTTCGTAAAAAGGTGGGGATGGTACCACAACAGGCAGTTCTGTTTAAAGGAACCATCCGTGACAATATGAAATGGGGGAAAGAGGACGCTTCAGAAGAGGAAATCCAGCGGGCTCTTTCCATTGCGCAGGCAAGTGATTTTGTAAAAAGTAAGCCGGAGGGCTTAAATACCATGGTAAGTCAGGGCGGCGCCAATCTTTCCGGCGGACAGCGCCAGCGTCTTACCATAGCAAGAGCACTGGTGGGAGATCCGGAGATCTTGATCATGGATGACAGTGCTTCTGCCCTTGACTTTGCCACAGATGCGGCTCTTCGTCATGCCATTCATGAGCAGACAAAGGGAATGACTGTGTTTATCGTTTCCCAGAGAGCAACCTCCATCAAGCAGGCAGACAAGATTCTGGTCCTGGATGATGGTGAGCTGGCTGGTGTGGGAACACACAAAGAGCTTATGGAATCCTGTGAGGTCTACAGAGAAATCTGCCTGTCACAGCTTTCTGAACAGGAGGTGAACCGCTGATGGGAAAGAATAAAGAGACTATGAAGAGGGTACTTAGATTTATCAGCCCTTACAAAGCAAAAATTATCATTATGCTTCTGACAGCGCTTGTCACCGTTGGATTTACCCTGTATACACCCATTCTTATTGGTAACGGTGTAGATAATATCGTAGGTCCGGGAAATGTAAATGTAGCCGGACTTTTAAAGGTACTTGGAACTCTGGCTGTGATCGTTGTGGGAAATGCAGTTTCCCAGTGGGTGATGAACCTTCTTACCAACCAGGTTACCTACAGCGTGGTGCAGGATGTGCGAAGCCAGGCGTTTGCCCATCTTCAGGAGGTGCCGGTATCTTATATAGATGCCAATCAGCCAGGAGATATTTTAAGCCGTATTGTTTCTGATGTCAGCCAGTTTTCAGATGGTCTCCTTATGGGCTTTACCCAGCTGTTTACCGGTGTGCTGACCATCTTTGGAACCATTGGATTTATGCTTTCCATCAGTGTGAAGATTGCAGTGATCGTCATTTTGCTTACTCCGATTTCCCTGTTTGTGGCAAGCTTTATTGCAGGCAGAACCTTCCGCATGTTCCAGGAGCAGTCCGAGAAGAGAGCGGAGATGACTTCTATTGTGGAAGAGCTTGTTGGAAATCAGAAGATCGTGCAGGCTTTTTCCTATGAGGAGAGAGCCAATGAAAGATTTGGAAAAGTAAATGAGGAGCTTCGCGTCTGCGGAATCAAAGCGATTTTCTTTTCCTCTATTACAAACCCGTCCACACGTTTTGTAAATGGCCTTGTTTACACAGCAGTTGGAATTTTTGGTGCATTTACAGTAATTAAGGGCGGTATGACTGTGGGACAGCTGACCAGCTTCCTGAACTATGCAAATCAGTATACCAAGCCGTTTAATGAGATTTCCGGCGTTATCACAGAGCTGGAGAATGCGTTGGCATGTGCAAAACGTCTCTTTGACTTTATTGACACACCGGCACAGGAGCCAGATGCGCCTGGTGCTGCAGAACTGGAGAAAGCAGACGGTCGTGTAAGCGTGGAGAATGTTTCCTTTTCTTACCGAAAAGAAGTTCCGCTTCTTACTGATATTTCCATTGACGTAAAACCCGGACAGAGGATCGCCATCGTCGGACCTACCGGATGCGGTAAGACCACAATGATCAACCTTCTTATGAGATTCTATGATGTAGATAAGGGACAGATTAAGGTAAGCGGTTATCCGGTAAGAGAGCTGACAAGAGACAGCCTGAGACGAAACTTTGGTATGGTGCTTCAGGAGACCTGGCTGAAGGCAGGAACCATCCGCGAGAACATTGCCTATGGAAAGCCGGATGCGACTTTGGAAGAGGTTATGGAGGCAGCTAAGCATGCACATGCCCATAGTTTTATCAAGCGTATGCCAAACGGCTATGACACCGTGATTTCAGAGGGCGGCGGAAATATTTCCCAGGGACAGAAGCAGCTTCTCTGCATTGCAAGGGTTATGCTGATGCACCCGGCTATGCTGATTCTGGACGAGGCCACTTCTTCCATTGATACCCGTACTGAGGTGAAGGTGCAGAAGGCTTTTGCAGAGTTGATGGAAGGAAGAACCAGCTTTATTGTAGCACATCGTCTTTCCACTATTCAGGAGGCAGATCTGATCCTGGTCATGAAGGACGGAAATATTATCGAGCAGGGCAGACATGAGGAATTGCTGGCGAAGAAGGGCTTCTATGCGAATCTGTATGAGAGTCAGTTTGCTATTTCATAAGGGGGATGAATATGGAAAATAAGAATTTGGAAGAGGCTGATGTAAATGAGAAGCAGAAAGCCAGAAATGGGAAGTCTGCTATGCCTATGAGAACCTGCCTGGTTATGATTCTGGCAGGGGTTTATGTGGCTTATCTGGGTGTTTCACTTTGCCAGAATGTAATAAATGGTGCTGAGGGCAGCAGTCCTGGATTTATGGTTGCGGGAGTGATTTTTATTGTGCTTGGCGTGGCTTTCGTGATCAATGGAATCCGCGGCAGCATAAAGGCTGGCAAGATTCAGAAGGAGTCGAATGCAGAAAGTGAAGCACAGGCTTCTGAGACAGAAACTTCAAGGACAGTTGAATCTAAAATGGAAAGTACTTCATCCTTGAATAAGAAAATGTCTATTGCTGACCGCGCTAATCTGGTTAGCCAGTTAGGGGATGCGACAGAGGATGAAGAATAGAGAGTAATGTTTTTTGAAAAGAAATTGATATATTAGATAGTGTTAATATATGTATGAAAAATGAGTGGTGTAGTTATTTCGAGAACGATGTACTAGTTTGCAGACCGGGCGGTTACTTTTGCGTTTTATGATTATAACAGCATGAAATTACGAATACAATACTAAATATAAAAAAAATAAACAGACTTCCGAATGAGTGATAATCAATCAGAAGTCTGTTTTTTTGTTGAAATACAGGCTCTAGCGCCGTTTCCTGCGCCTGCGTTTCCCGCTTGGGTTATGTAGAGTGGACCAGCAGAATGCCTGCACCAACAGGATTCCCGCTGTGACTCCGATGCTGTCGATTCCCACATCACGTACAGAAGGTCCGCGGTCTGCCACAAAGGACTGGTGGTATTCATCAAAGCCTGCGAAGCCTACGCATATGGCGCCTGCCAGCAGGATCAGCCAGATACCTCTTACTCCGTAAACATAAAGTGGGAAAGAAATGGCAATGGCAAGCAGACAGTACTCTGTCATGTGAGCGGCTTTTCGCACATAAAATTCGATGGAGCTGGCAGAATAGGCGAGCTCGTCATAAGTTTTGTTTTCGTTGAGAACTTCATTCTTGGTTTCCACAATCTGGTAGCTGACTTCATAGCTTAGGGCTCCGGACACCTCCCCTGTCTGGGCTGAAAATGAATAAATCAGATACATCATCAGAATTGCAGGAAGAAAAGAAAGAGGTTTCAGTAAATGGATTAAAATTTTCTTCATGGGGTTTACTATAACATGGGAAAATAAGATTGTAAAGAAAAAGGTGATTTGACAAGGCTTTGAAAAAACAATAAAACCAGAGCAAGCAGAAGGGAGACAGGAGGGCAAAGAACTTGTTATTTACAGGAATCTATGCTAAAATTGTTGAAGTATGAAAAGCAGCGAGATACTTGGTGGGGAGAGACTCTGGCAGCCAGGTATCGTGTTGCTATAAAGAACGCACAATGGAGACCAGGAGGAAAAAGACAGGTATGAGTTTAGCTGATCATATTTTTATAGATATGTGTAAAGACGTAATTGAGAACGGAACCAGTACAGAAGGGGAGAAGGTCCGGCCAGTGTGGGAGGATGGCACTTCTGCTTATACGATCAAACGTTTTGGTGTTGTGAACCGTTATGATCTGAGAAAGGAATTTCCAGCGCTGACCCTTCGCAAGACCGCATTAAAGAGCGCTATGGATGAGATCCTCTGGATCTGGCAGAAGAAATCAAACAACATTCATGACCTTCACAGCCATATCTGGGATAGCTGGGCTGACGAGAATGGCTCCATTGGAAAAGCGTATGGTTATCAGCTGGGTGTGAAGCATCAGTACAAAGAAGGCATGATGGATCAGGTAGACCGTGTTCTTTATGATCTGAAGAATAATCCATACAGCCGTCGTATTATGACCAATATTTATGTGCATGAAGATCTTCATGAGATGAATCTTTACCCATGTGCTTACTCTATGACCTTCAATGTAACAAAGGAGCCTGGAAAGGACAAGCTGACTTTAAATGCCATTTTGAACCAGCGCTCCCAGGATATCCTGGCTGCAAATAACTGGAATGTATGCCAGTACTCCCTTCTTCTTATGATGATCGCACAATGCTGTGACATGGAAGCCGGTGAGCTGGTACATGTGATCGCGGATTGTCATATTTATGACAGACATGTTCCGGTTATCAAGGAGCTGATTTCCAGGACACCTTATCCGGCACCGACTGTGAAACTGAATCCGAATGTGAAGAATTTCTATGATTTTACCACGGATGATCTGATCGTGGAGAATTATCAGACCTGGCCTCAGATTAAAAATATTCCGATTGCCATTTAAACATGGAGTAAATGAGAAAGGGTTCCAATGCCGCATGCGTTTCAGATATGGTGAGGCTGCTGTAGCGGGCTACGGCAACCGAATTTGGGCAAAATCTCCCGCAAAGTGGGGCGTGCAGATTGCGGGAATGATTTTTAGACATGCTCTAGGAGTTCGTATAAAGGAGATTATAAGAAATGAAAATAATAGTAGCTGCTGACAAAAACTGGGGAATTGGAAAAGACAATAAGCTTCTTGTAAGCATTCCGGCGGATATGAAAATGTTTCGTCAGGAGACCACTGGCAAGGTTTGTGTTATGGGAAGAAAGACCCTGGAGAGTTTCCCAGGAGGGCTTCCTCTTAAAAACCGCATAAACATCGTTCTTACCAGAAATGAGAATTACAAGGTGAAAGATGCCATAATCGTTCATTCTATTGAAGAGCTTATGGAAGAATTGAAAAAGTATCCGGCAGAAGATGTATACTGCATCGGCGGCGACACTATCTATAAGCAGCTTCTTCCTTATTGCGATGCTGCTCAGGTGACCAAGATTGATTTTGCTTATATTGCAGACAGTTATTTTCCGAATCTGGATGAAGATCCACAGTGGCATGTGGCAGCAGAGAGTGAAGAGCAGACATATTTTGATCTGGAATATAAGTTTGTGAGATATGAGAGAAATAAATAAGCGGGAAAATATAATGTGTTTTTCAAAAAAATCAGTTCTGCCATCACGACAGAACTGATTTTTGTTATATGCTGTGCAGAGTGTGTTTGAAAAAAATACGAAAAATGGGAAGCTTAAGAAATTACTCAATAACCTTCAGCCATCCCTCTGGAGCCTGGATGCGTCCCATCTGGATTCCGGTAAGGGTTTCATACAGCTTCTTGGTGATCGGTCCCATCTCGTTCATGCCGCTTGGGAAGCAGATCTCTTTGCCGTGGTCAACGATCTTTCCAACAGGAGAGATAACAGCAGCAGTACCGCAAAGACCGCACTCTGCGAAATCTTTCACTTCGTCGAAGTATACTTCTCTTTCCTCAGCCTCAAGTCCAAGGTACTCTTTTGCAACGTAGATCAGAGAACGGCGTGTGATGGATGGAAGGATACTGTCAGACTTTGGAGTAACAACCTTGCCGTCTTTTGTTACGAATAAGAAGTTTGCTCCGCCTGTCTCCTCAACCTTGGTACGAGTTTTGGAATCAAGATACATGTTCTCATCGAATCCGTTCTTATGAGCGTCAACGATCGCATGAAGGCTCATTGCGTAGTTAAGACCAGCTTTGATATGACCGGTACCATTTGGTGCAGCACGGTCAAAGTCGCTGACACGGATTGTGATCGGTTTAGCGCCGCCTTTGAAGTATGGTCCGACAGGTGTGGTGAATACACGGAACTGATACTCGCTGGCAGGTTTTACACCGATAACAGCGTCGCTTCCGAACATGTACGGACGTACATATAAAGTAGCACCAGAACCATATGGCGGAACATATGCTGCATTTGCTTTAATTGTCTGAACAACTGCGTCAACAAAACGGTCTTTCGGGAATACAGGCATTTCCAGTCTTGCGGCGGAATGCTCCATACGCTCACCGTTCAGGTCAGGACGGAAAGTAACGATATGTCCGTCTTCTGTAGTATATGCTTTCATACCCTCAAAAACAGTCTGTGCATACTGAAGGACACCTGCACACTCACTGATGGTAACCATATCATCTGTGGTAAGGCCTCCCTCATCCCACTTGCCGTCTTTATAATTGGATACATAACGGTAGTCTGTTTTTACATAACCAAAGCCCAGGTTGCCCCAGTCAATGTTCTTTTTTTCCATAACAATTTCCTCCTAGCGTGGTTTCTTGGGGGAGATTCTTATTGTGAATCCCCAATGTTTTTACTATTGTAAAACTTTTACGTGTGAAATTCAATGGGAAAAGCAGATTTTTTAAGTGATTTTCCTGTGAAAAAGGTTACAAAAAGTATAATGTGTTTATATTTTATGGTGTCTTGTTTTTTGAGGGGGATTTTTGTATAATGATAAAACAAGTGTTGTGAAATAAAATATCCGGAGGAAAAGATGGGATATAACGAATTTGATGAACTTGGAGATAAGATCCAGAGCATCATTGACAGTGCAGTAAATGAAAAAAAATACCAGAAACTGAGCCAGAGTATTAATCAGGCGCTGAATAAGGCTATTGATAATGGAAGTGATGCCCTTCGGGATGCGCTTAATAATACTGTGGGCAGTGGGAAATATACCAATTACCGCAGCGGCAGTTCTTATGATTACAGAGAGAATCGGTCCTGGGATTTTCAGAAGGATGGAAAGAAAAACCGGAGTACCGGGGAGGATCATGGAACTGGTTATCAAGGATATGCCGGTGCGAAAGGGAATGATTTGCGTAATGGAAATTTCCAGAGAAATGGTACAGGCAGGAAGGATACCAATCACCAGAATTCGGATCTGGCATTGTATTTACCGACGAATGGAATCAAGGTCGGGGGAATTCTGAAGACAGTGTTTGGTGGGATTACTACTGGAGTATTTGGAATTTTAACATTAATTGTAGGAGGCGTTGCAATACTTAAGGGCGGTGGCTTTTGGGTTGGAGCGGGAGTTTTGGCTGCAATTACTGCCAGTGGTGGAACCCTTCTCGGCCAGGGCTGCAGCAGTCTTACCAGTTTAAGCCGCCGAAACAAGTATATCAAGGCTCTTGGCACTCACACCTACTGCAATTTCCAGCAGCTGGCACAGGCAGTCGGCAAGCCGGTGAAATTTGTAAAAAAAGATATCAAACGTATGATAAGCAAAGGCTGGTTCCTTCAGGGACATGTTGATAAACAGGAAACCTGCCTGATCACAAGTAATGAGACTTACGACCAATATGTAAGCACTCAGAAGCGGCTGGAAGAAAGAGATCATCAGCAGGATGAAGAGCGTGCACGCCAGGAGGCAGCGCTTCGTCAGCAGGAAGAGGAAAAAGAAAGGCAGAAATTTAACCAGCATGAACAGGCAGATGCCCGGGCGTGTGTGGAAGCAGAACGGGAGGCTGCGGAAAGAATCAGACTTTCCCCGGAAGTCCGGCAGGTTCTGGATAAGGGAAATGACTTTCTTGATAAAATCCACCGCAGCAATGATGCCATTCCAGGAGAAGAGATTTCCAGAAAAATCTCCCGTATGGAGCTGATCATAGCGAAGATTTTCGAACGCGCCAAGGCTCATCCGGAGATTATTCCGGATTTGAACCGCCTTATGGATTATTATCTTCCTATGACTGTGAAGCTTTTGAATGCATATGAAGAAATGGACAGCCAGCCGGTTCAGGGAGAGAATATTACTTCTTCCAAGAAAGAAATCGAAGAGACTATTGATACGTTGAATGTGGCTTTTGAGAAGCTTCTGGACTCCATATTTGAAGATACGGCTATGGATGTATCCAGTGATATTTCTGTTCTGAACACAGTTTTGGCACAGGAAGGGCTGACTGAGGATGAGCTTACCCGTATGAGAAAAGAGGCTGAAAAAAACAGGCTCTAGCAGTGTGCGGAATGTTAAGTATATGAAAAGATAAGATTTGCAGCGGGGTTAGAGCGTGTTATAAAAATAACGAAAATGCCAAACTGAAGTCTGCTGATAAATATGGGCAGACCTATACACAAGGAGGATGCTATGGGAAACGAATTTACAGGTTTTGAAGATAACGCACCTACACTTACATTAGAACCGGATTTGGGAGAGTCAAAGGCAGAGGTTGCAGCAGAGCCGGAAGCCGAAGCTGTGAAAAAGGAAATGGAACAGACCGTTCTTTCCCCGGAAGAGCAGCAGATGGTAGACAGCTTTGCCAAGAAGATTGACATTGAGAATACAAACCAGATCCTCCAGTACGGCGCCGGAACCCAGAAGAAAATGGCTGATTTTTCCGATGCTGCCCTTGAAAATGTACGTACACAGGATCTGGGAGAAGTAGGAGATCTGATCACCCAGGTGGTAGGCGAGCTTCGCGATTTTGATGCTGCTGAGGAGGAGAAAGGCTTTCTTGGCTTTTTCAAGAAACAGGGCAGCAAGATTGAAAATATGAAGAACCGCTACGCCAAGGCTGAGGTAAATGTGCAGAAGATCACTACCTCCCTTCAGGATCACCAGATGCGTCTCATGAAGGATTCCGCAGTTCTGGAAAAAATGTATGCTCAGAACCTGAACTATTATAAAGAACTGACCATGTACATCCTTGCAGGAAAACAGAAGCTGCAGGAAGTACGGGAGGGAAAATTAAAAGATCTGGAGGCAAAGGCTGCAGCCAGCGGACTTCCGGAGGAGGCTCAGGAAGCCAAGGATCTGGACAGCAAGTGCAATCGTTTCGAGAAGAAGCTGCATGATCTGGAACTGACCAGAACCATTTCCTTGCAGACAGCACCGCAGATTCGTCTGGTGCAGAACAATGACACCCTTATGGTAGAAAAAATCCAGACAACCATTGTAAATACCATTCCACTTTGGAAGAGCCAGATGGTGCTGGCACTTGGAATTGC
>OHYD01000395.1_pt1 | contig 24906 bp, 22 predicted proteins | sample 1580191 | NCBI WGS metagenome assembly OHYD01 (sample SAMEA3882510, study PRJEB24775) | human gut metagenome | biome: human-associated habitat; feature: intestine environment; material: feces | place: Netherlands | collected 2009/2010 | reverse complement strand
AGCAAGAACATTCTGTGCCTGCTTTGTAAATCGTTCCTGCATGATGTCTCCTCCTATCTGTCTGCGTCATATTCATCAAAAATCTCATCCACCAGCTGATGGATCTCTTCTCTTGTTACATTCTTGCAACAGCCCCAGGCCATCGCTACTGTGAGATTCTGTTTCATCTCTTCCAGGGCTCTTACCTTATCTGCATCAATGGAGATCACTGCTCCTTTTCGTCTGTCAATGGTTACAAAGCCTTCCTGACGAAGCAGTGCATATGCTTTATTTACCGTATGCATATTGATCCCTGCAATGCTCGCAAGCTGCCGTACAGAAGGCAGAGCATCCCCCTCATGAAGCCTGGATGTGGCTATCCCCATTATGATCTGATTGGTGATCTGCATGTAGATCGCCTCATCACTGTTAAAATCAATTTCTATCACCATCGGGCAATCTCTCCTCTATAACAGCAAAAGGCTGCACAGTTTCATATCCTGGCAGCCTGCTGTGATTTAATTTTTTATTTGGCGACTCCTGCGATCTTCTCCACCTGTTCTTTATTCAGAATCAGATTGAATCCAAGCGGATTTACCACATAAGCACTCGCCTGCGGAATCATCAAGCCCGGAAGTTTATCCATGGTTACTTTCGCAACACGGAGGTTCTTTCCTCTTCCGAATTTCTCAAATTCCATAACATCTGTAAATACAGGCTGAAGGATCTTGTCATCTTTGTTCTTAAGATATGGAATATGAAGTTTTCCGTTTTCTTCCTGTTCTGCATTGATGGCAATCAAGAATTCCGCTTTTCGGAGGTTTGCGATCAGCTCTTCCTCCAGCTCACGGATATTCTTATGTTCTTCCTGTTTCACCGGGCGGCGAAGCTCCTGCATGAAGTAAATGCCGGAAAGCTCAAGAGAAGGATTGAGAAGCGGTCTCTTGGCCGGTTCGATCTTACTCATATCTCTCTGACTTGCGATCCTCTGAATCTCTACTTCAATCTGCTTGTCCCCATCTGTCCAGATCACACTGTTTACGCCAATCGCATACAGAGTACCGTACAGTCTCGGAAAATCTTTCTTTTCGTATTTCATGCCCATAAGAAGAATCTTGTCCTCCAGGAGCTGTTTTCCATATTCTTTAATCTCTTCTTCTGTTGCAAAAATCCTTGCCTGATCATTAAATGTCTCCTCATCGCAGGTAACATACGGAAGCTTGGTAGCCTGAGAATATGCTACAAAAACTTCCTCCCTGTTTCTGAGTTCCTGAACTGCTTCTTCTACACTGATTCCCATTTTTCCTGTCCTCTCTGCCTCATCATTTGGATGTGACACTGCATCAAAGAAAATGGTTCGTTCTTATCGTGTTCTGTCAGCATCCAGCTTTTATTATTGATAACTATTTATGGCATTCATAGTTAACATTATTTTACAATATAATCTATAATTTCGTCAAGCTGTGTGCTAATAGTTGTAGAATTTATGTTACTGTTGCAGAATGGACAGGACAATAACGAATTTATGATTCACGCCTCGTCAATGGCCTTTCCAATGTCGTGACGCATATATTTGTTTGCAAAATCAATCCATTCTGTTGCTTTGTAAGCATTTGCTCTTGCAGCCTTTAGATTTTCTCCTTTTGCTACAACACCTAAGACACGTCCTCCATTTGTCACGATCTTATCACCATCAAACTTTGTTCCAGCGTGGAATACATAATATCCATCTTTGTCTTTGAATGTATCTAATCCTTTGATTTCGAATCCTTTATCGTATTTCTCTGGATATCCGTCAGATGCTAAAACAACGCATACTGCTGCATTATCTTCAAATTCCAATTCTACATCAGATAATTTTCCATCAATGCAGGCTTCCATCACGTCGATGATATCATTCTTCATTCTTGGAAGAACAACCTGTGCTTCTGGATCTCCAAAACGTGCATTGTATTCTAAGACTTTTGGTCCGTCTTCTGTGATCATCAATCCTGTAAATAAGATTCCTGTAAATGGTCTTCCCTCAGAAGCCATCGCATCGATCGTTGACTGATAGACATATTTTTCACAGAATGCTTCTACTTCATCATTGTAGAATGGACTTGGAGAGAATGTTCCCATTCCTCCTGTGTTAAGTCCCTGATCTCCATCTTTAGCACGTTTATGATCCTGTGCGGAAGTCATGGTCTTAATCGTATTACCATCTACAAATGATAATACAGATACTTCTCTTCCTGTCATGAATTCTTCAATAACCATCTCATTACCGGCTGTACCGAATTTCTTATCCAACATGATCGTCTTCACGCCTTCTTCTGCCTCTTCCAGATCCTTACAGATCAGCACACCTTTTCCAAGTGCCAGACCGTCTGCTTTTAATACGATCGGGAATTTGGCTTCTGTCTTCAGATATTCGATTGCCTTGGCAGGATCTGTGAAATTCTCATACGCTGCAGTCGGAATGTTGTATTTCTTCATAAGATCCTTGGAAAATGCTTTTGATCCCTCAAGGATGGCTGCATTCTTTCTAGGTCCGAAGGTGCGGATGCCTGCTGCTTCCAGTTCGTCTACCAGACCGCCAACCAGTGGATCATCCATTCCTACGATTACGAGATCAATCTCTTTTTCTTTTGCAAATGCTACGATCTTGTCAAATTCCATGGCTCCGATCGGTGCGCATTCTGCAAATTCCGCAATTCCCGCATTGCCCGGAGTGCAGTAAATCTTGTCTACCTTATCGCTTTTTGCAACGCTGTATGCGATTGCATGTTCTCTTCCGCCACTTCCAACGATTAATACTTTCATCTTACACTGCTCCTTTATCCTCTATGACTCGATCGTCACATGATGTCCTTCTACTTTTACTTTGCCGTTTGCAATCAGATCAATGGCTCTTGGCAGGATCTTCCACTCTGCCTGCTCCATCACACGTCTCTGCAGAACTTCCGGAGTGTCTCCCTGTTCTACTTCAACTGCTTTCTGTAAAATGATCGGGCCTGTATCGGTCCCTTCATCCACAAAATGCACTGTGGCTCCTACCACTTTCACGCCGCGTTCCAGTGCTTTTTCATGCACCTTCAGCCCATAGAACCCGGTTCCGCAGAATGCCGGGATCAGGGATGGATGGATATTGATCATACGGTTTCTGTATTTTGCGATCATTTCTGCAGGAATCACTACAAGGAATCCGGCCAGTACGATCAGATCCGGCTGCAGAGCATCTACAGCCTTCATAAATTCCTGATTGAAAATCTCACGGCTTTCATAATCTTTTGGAGAAATGCACTGATTCGGAATGCCGTGTTTCTCGGCACGCTCCAGTGCATATGCATTTTTATTATTACTGATCACACCGGCGATCTTCGTGTTCGTGATCACGCCGGAATCTACCGCATCTATGATTGCCTGCAGATTCGTTCCGCCGCCGGATACCAGAACTACGACATTTAGCATAATGTCACTCCTTTTTCTCCGTCTTCGATATGACCGATCACATACGGAGTATCACCTGTCGCTTTGATTGCTTCCATTGTCTTATCCACATCAGCAGGATCAACGGCAACGATCATACCGATACCCATGTTATAAGTATTGTACATTGCATGCTCATCAACGTTACCCTCTTTTGCAAGCTTTGTGAAAATTGGAGGAATCGGGTAGCTGTCTTTTTCTACAACGGCTCTTACTCCGTCTTTTAACATTCTCGGAATGTTCTCATAGAATCCGCCGCCTGTGATATGGCTGCAGGCTTTCACTTTCACGCCTGCGTTCTTTACGCTCTTTAATGCTTTGACATAGATTCTTGTCGGCGCAAGCAGTGCCTCTCCAAGTGTCGTTCCAAGGTCATCATAATATGTATCTAGGGATTCTTTTGTCATCTCGAATACTTTACGTACCAGAGAAAATCCGTTGCTGTGGACACCTGTAGATGCCATACCGATCAGTACATCTCCAGCTTTTAAGTCTTCTCCTGTGATCATGTCTTTCTTGTCGCACACACCAACTGCGAATCCTGCAAGGTCGTATTCGTCTTCCGGCATAAGTCCAGGGTGTTCTGCCGTCTCACCACCGATCAGTGCTGCTTCTGACTGGAGACAACCTTCTGCCACACCTTTTACGATCGATGCGATCTTCTCCGGATAGTTCTTGCCACATGCAATGTAGTCTAAGAAGAATAATGGTTCTCCACCTGCACATGCGATATCATTTACACACATAGCTACTGCATCAATTCCGATGGTATCATGCTTATCCATGATCATGGCAAGTTTTACCTTTGTTCCACATCCGTCTGTTCCGGATAACAGTACCGGCTCTTCCATCTCTTTGATCTTCGCAAGAGAGAATGCTCCTGAGAATCCTCCGAGTCCGCCCAGAACTTCCGGACGCATGGTCTTCTTTACATGCTCTTTCATAAGTTCTACTGACTTGTAACCTGCTTCAATATCCACACCAGCTTTTTTGTAATCCATAACCCGATCTCCTTTGTACTCGTTGTTTATTTTGTACTCTTATATCTATTATTTTGATGCCAGATATGCCTCATATCCGATAGAATCAAGCTTTGCTGCTTTGGCTTTGACTGCCTCTTTCTGCTCTGCTGTATAAGCTTTTAATTTATTCAGAAGTTCTTCATCTGAAGCTGCAAGAATCTTTGCTGCAAGAATTGCTGCATTCTTTGCTCCGTCGATCGCAACGGTTGCAACCGGAACCCCCGGCGGCATCTGCATGATTGAGAACACTGCATCCATTCCATCCAGATTCTTTCCTGAAAGAGGTACACCAATAACCGGAAGGGCAAATAATGCTGCACACATTCCCGGAAGGGCTGCTGCCATTCCTGCACCGGCGATCATAACCTTGATTCCACGGTCTTCTGCTCCTCTGGTCCATTCAATCAGTTCATCTGGTTCACGATGTGCTGAGATGATCGTCATCTCATACTCGATTCCTAACTCTTCCAGCATTACTGCAGCCTTACTCATAACCTTAAGATCTGAGTCACTGCCCATAATAATTCCTACTTTTGGCATAATTTTCATCCTTTCTTATAAGTTTGACAAATAAATCATACCCTATTTATTAGAATTTTTCAATGGTTCATTTAAAATCTCTGTGCCAGGAAGTACAAATTTTCCATTTTTCAGTAATGTGATCTCTTTTTTATCCTTTGTAATAATTGTAATACTGCCCAGTTCTTCATACGGGATCGTAATATCTGTATGGCAATGGAAATATGCTTTTGACACATCTTCTTTTCTGCGAATCGATACCGAATTGTCTCTGGCAATGATCTCTTTTCCGTTCGGGTTATAGACTTTGATATCCTCACACCAGCTGTAACAGGTATCTCCCACTGCAAAATGTGGTCCCATTTTCTCCGCGATCAGGATCGGCATCTTATCTTCGATTCCGTACTTCTTCGCAGTTACGTATGCGGTTGTATTCGTTCCGATTGCAAACTCACCGAGCGGCAGTGTCGGATGCTTGTACAGCACGTTATCATGAATATATGCTTTATTCTCCAGTTCACGTTCAAAATTCGCACAGTTGTATTCTGATACCATACCGTTCGAGAATGTGATTTCCAGATCACGGTACTGCAGTTCATTCAGATAGACTTTGCTAACATGCAGGACTCCGTTCGTTCCTTCCAGTACCGGTGAGGTAAATACTTCCCCGACCGGAATATTTACGTCTGCCACGCAGTTCTCAAAAATTGTCTCTTTTTTCGGATCATTCAGTGGATGAAGCTGTACATTCAGGTCCGTACGGTTGCCATTTGTCCCGAGAATGTGTACGTATTGTCCCTGATCCAGGGCATCGATCAACGTCTGCTGTACTTTCTCATATAATTTGGCATCCAGCGTATTGATACGTATGATCTCGTCGAAGATTTCTTCGTACTTCTCTCCGATCTCCGGTACCGGATAGGCAATGATCGTAAAGCTTCTTTCTTCTCCCTTGATATACTGGTTCACCATCTGGCTCTGGCGGCTGTCATACTGAAGGATCATCTCTTCCTGACTCTTTGAAAGCTTTGCGACTGTCTCTTTTGCTTCCGGTTCAAACGGCTCTTCTCCGAACATATCGATGCATGCCGGTCCTGCGAATCCAGCGGCTTCTTTCTTATGATGCTCGTAAGTCGTCTGCATCACTTCCAGTTTACGCTCCAGATATTTCTTATCCATGAAGAGTGCCTGGTCATCTTTGTGATCATATTCATACTGCTTGTTCGCCACTGCTCCATAATATCCAATCTTAATATGCTGTCTCTTTGTCAGCACACTGACTGCCGCACGGTAGATGACCGGTTTTAAGCCCATTTTTTCGAAATTCTCGATTGCTTTTTTTACCACGCGCTCGAATCCAAGAATGTAACGGATGTTTACCACTGATTTCTTCGAAAGGTCTTTTCCCGTATTCACGAATCCGATGCGGTATCCTTCTGTATAGACATCTGCCATCTTCCGGATCGTCTCTTCTGGAAGACTGTTCAGATGCTCTGCCGTCTTCCATTCATTTTCACTGATGTACTCTCCAAACTGATACAGATATCTGAGATCTGTAAGATCACTGTTCATGATCAGATCTGTTGCAAATGACTCCTCCGGCAAAACCTGCTCCCGGATGCGGTCCGCAAGGAATACATCACAGTAATCACTGGCATACCAGTAGAACGTATCCCGGACAGCCTTCGGATCCGGTTCTTCTTCGAACTGGTTGTATACCTCGATCAACAATTCATACAGGATTGCCAGATATTCTGTCTTTCCTTCAAAAACATAAACGACTGCCCCACGAAGTTCCGCATATAACATTCCCAGAATCTGCCCCGATTCTTTTCCTAGCATCTTACACGCATAATCCGGATTCGCATAACTTTTCTCATACTGCCCCGGCAAAACATCCTGATACAGCCGTCTGTTCCATTTTCTTAATTCATCTAATTCAAGCTTCTGGTATCTGCCATCCAGAAGTTCTGTTCTCAGTTCGTCCAGCATAAGCACGAACTCTGCCATCTTCTTAAAATAGTCTCTGTAAGGCTCCCCAACCGTATCTTCTGTCTGCATCAGACGGATACGGTCAAGTGCCAGCTCATATCTTTCTTCTATCATCTACATAAGCCCCCTGACAAATAATGCAACCATAGCAACAAGGAATACCGCATTTACTGTGATTCCAACCTTGCAGGTCGTATAGATCTTTTCGCGTTCTCTGAATCCCTTGATGCCAAGCCAGATTCCGATCACTGCCATCGCACAGGTTCCGAGTCCGAAAAATCCCATTAATATATTCACATTTCCTTTATTCATAAACGAAAAGAGGATCATGACGATCACCAGGAAGGCAATCACTACTGCATAAGTACAGGAATAGACACCCCTTTTGGAGTGTCTGACTGCTTTCTGTCCATATTTCGTTTTGATCATTTTTTTACGCTTTTTCTTGCGTGCTTTCGCTGCCGCTTTGATTCTGTCATCTTCTGTTCTTAGTTTTTTTCCCAGCATGTCTTCTCCTTATTGCCGCACATATTACAAATAGTATATATCCACAGATTCCTCCGATCGTATTCAGTAACAGGTCATCTACATCAAAACTTCCGACTTTTGTGATAAACTGGAACACTTCCACACAAAGGCTCAGTCCAAAACTGTAAAATGCTGTACCGAAAAAGCTTCTTTGCCTGCTTCCCATCGGAAGGAAAAATCCAAATGGAACAAATATGAGTACATTTCCAAATAAATTAGTGAACATTGCAAAGAATCCCACCTGCTCACGGTACTGCCAGAATCTTTTAATTTCTTTAAACAATACCAGATTGTAGTGGTATTCCCGCATCTCCCCCGTACGTCCATACCAGTCAGAGAACAGAAGGAAATATATAATAAATATTACATATAATATAAATAATATCTTTCCCAGTATCCGGATTCTTTTTCGCTTCTTTGAATCCAATGTCCTACAACCTCCCGTATCTCTTCGGTATTAAAAAAGTATTCCTTTTTTCTCTTTCAGTAAACGGGCACCGCTGATAATAGAGATCACACCTGCTGCGATTCCTACTACTGTAACAACAATACCCACTGCAATTCCTGCAGCACCGGCTAATCCCATTGCTTTATATGCTTTTTCATTCATACTCGTGTTCTCCCCCGTTCCTATTTTGCTCCGTACTGTTCATAATATGCGTCGATTGCTGCTTTTAATGTATCATCGATCACAACTTTTCCATTGCATTCTTTGTTATACAGGCATTCTACAACTTCTTCCATCGTTACGATTGCTGCTGTATCGAATCCGTACAGATCTTTGATCTCATCTAACGCACACTTCTCGCCGCCTTTTCCGACTTCCATACGGTTCAGAGATACCATCAGACCTACGATTGTTACATCTGCTGCGCCTTTTACTTTCGGAACAGTCTCTTCCATGGATTTACCTGATGTTGTCACATCTTCGATCATGATCACACGATCTCCATCTTTTAATTTGCTTCCAAGAAAGCTTCCCTTATCTGCACCGTGGTCTTTCTCTTCTTTACGATCAGAACAGTAACGTACTTCTTTTCCATACAGATCACTGTAAGCGATCGCTGTTACAACTCCAAGCGGAATTCCCTTATAGGCCGGTCCGAATAATACATCAAAGTCATCTCCGTATGTATCATGGATTGCTTTTGCATAATACTGACCTAACTTCTTAAGCTGTGATCCTGTTACATAGGCTCCGGCATTCATAAAAAATGGGGATTTTCTTCCACTCTTTAATGTAAATTCTCCAAATTTGAGCACGTCGCTCTCTACCATAAATTCAATAAACTCCTGCTTATAACTTTCCATTTTGATTACCTCCATATATTTCAGACGCTGTGTGTCTTATTATTGCATCATAATTCCATTTAATTTTATCATAAGAAAATCACTTTTTCAATTCACGCATACAGAAAAACTGTCACTGCCTGTATTTCTTATATACTTCGGCCAAAAAAGAAAGGGTTCGGAAGGCACACTCTCCTTCCGAACCCTTTTTATATACCAAAGTATGCAAGAGAAGTTGCCAGTGGCAACTTCTCTGTACTTTCGCTTTACATGATCTTCGTCTCTTCCAGTTTTTCTGCAAATGCCTCATTCATCCGGATCACCGGTTTACGAAGGAGCAATCCAAGGATCAGGGACAGGATCAAAAAGATTCCAAGCTTTCCAAGTTCTGTCCAGTAGGTCATACCATACATACCGCCAATTGTCTCCCTAAGCGCCGCCATGCTGTGAACGAATGGCAGTAACGGATATACGGCTTTGAAGAAGGCCGGTGCGACTTCAATTGGGAAGGTTCCTCCGGAACCTGCCACTTGCATAACCAGAAGTACAACGCTGACCGCTTTTCCGATATCTCCGAATGATACTGTCAGTGTATAGATGATATTCACATATACAATGCTCGAGAACCATCCTGCCAGCATGAAGAGGAACGGATGCTTACACTGAATTCCCAGGTATAACAGATCCCCCAGACAGATCAGGGTACTCTGCAGGAGACCTACAATCAGGAAGAGGAGATATCGTCCCAGGTATTCCTGATGCGGTTTTACTTTCTTAAGACCTTCGGTGCATTTTGACGAAACGCCTGTCTTTAACATGGCAACCAGCACAATTCCACCGATCCAGATCGACAGTGTGGAATAGAACGGTGCCATCGAAGAACCATAATTTTCAATCTTATAGACCTGATTTGTCTTCAGGCTTACCGGTGCTGCCAGGAACTCTCCGATCACATTAGAATCCCCGGAGATCAGTTCTTCTAATTGTGAGAAATCACCGCTTTGCTGCATTTCTCCGATTTTTCCTGTCGTATTGCTGATTTTTTCTGCTGCTGTATTGAGCAGATTGCAAGAATGATTCAGCGCTGTGTTAATCTGTGTCAGATCAGCCGACGCTGAAGTTGACAAATCATATACCCCGTCTACACCTTCATCCAGGCGATCCATCAAAAGGTTCAGATTACTGCTTGTGTCTCCCATCGAATCTCCCAGTTCATCCAGACTGCTCTTTACATTCTTCTCAAAGTCTGTCTTGATTCCGGCAAGGCTGTCTGCACTTGATTTCACCAGTTTATCTAATTCTGCTTTATCCGTTACTGCTGTATCTGCCGCTCCCTGAAGCGAAGATGCTGTGGACTTAAGCTTATCTCGAAGCTCTGTCTGTGTCGCAATCGTCTCTCCCAGTTTTCCGGAAATACTTCCCTTTAATGCATTCAACTGCGCATTATTTCCAACGTTTATTTCATCTATTGCCGATTTCAGCGAAGTATAGGAATCAATCACTTTCTGAACTCTGGATGCCAGGGTATTCAATGTTCCCGCCACATCGTCCGCGCTCTGAGAGTTTGATGAAAATGCTGAATCAATAATTTCCGACATCTGATCATAGAATTCTTTTCCGGAATTAATTGCCGCATTTACTCCGTCTGTCGCACCGCTGACTGTCTCATCAATTCCACTGAACGATTTTTTCACCTTTTTCAGTGAATCTGTCGTGTTCTTGGAATGCTCCTGTGTTTCCTTCAGGAAACTTCCTGTTGTATCCAGAAGCTGCTGTGCAGAAGTTGTCATTCCCGAAAAAGAGCTTAATGTAGACGATGCCGCACTCAAATCCGAGCCGATCTGATTTAAATTATCCGCAAGATTTTGTGCGATTGCTGCCACTCCGTCCTGATCCGCTACATTCGTAACTGCCTTAAACGCAGTGATCACAGTATCGCTGATCGTCTCTACAAATACCTCATTAACCTGTCTCTGGATCGCACTTGCTCCTTTATCCGTTACTTTTGGTGCGATTGCATTTTCCTTGGCATTCGAATAGTATGTGATACTTGGTTTCTGGATATTTTCAGAAAAAATACTCATCATATTTGAGCTGAAGTCCTTCGGTATCACAATTGCTGCATAATATTTTCCGGACTTTACACCGTCTATGGCTTTTTTTCTTCCGGTAAAAACCCAGTCAAGCTGCGAATTGCTTCGAAGCGATGTCAGTACCTGATCTCCCATATTGATCTGTAACGGAATCAGGCTTCCCTCATATCCTTCATCAACACTTGCGACTGCAACCTTCAGATTACCGGTATTACCATACGGATCCCAGCTTGCTGCTATATTGAACCACGCATAAAGGCAGGGTACAACTGTAATTCCCATGATAACAATCATTGCGATTACATTATTTTTAATACGCTTTATATCTCTTCGGAAGATTTCCCATATATTTTTCATTCGCCTCTTTCCTCCTTTATCTCATGGATCAGATCTTCTGTTGTCATACCTGTCATAGCAAGCTGTCTTTGCATCTTGTCATGCAGATATTCTACAACGATCAGATATACTGCAAGTCCGATCAGCGATACGATCCACAATATCAGGAAGACCAGTTTTGACTCCAGACTGAACATCAGTATCAGGAAAACCAGTGGTATGATGATCATTCCAAGGAATCCCCATCGGATCATCTTTGGATAACGTTTTTCAAATTTTTCGGATTTCACAAGAAATTCCTGTTTCCATTCAGCATCTTCCATAAGTGTCTTCATCATCATTGTCAGTTCCGGACGTTTCCGTTCGGCCGACTCCGTCTCCCCAAGCATTAACTCTGTCTCAGACAGACGTTTATCGAACAAGTGATTCAGGTTCATAAGCAACGGACGTAATACCAGACCGATGAAAAGAGAGATTGGGAAAAATATCGCAAGAATCCCCAGATACTTCCAGATATTTGCTCCATACATTCCTGCAATACATTCACGCATGGCACTGATTCCATATGTGAATGGAAGAAGCGGATGCAGTCTCTGGAAAAATGCCGGTGTCATCTCGATCGGATACGTTCCTGCCGATCCAGGAATCTGAAGGATAACAAGTACAACTCCCAGTGCCTTTCCAATGTGTTTAAAGGTCAATGCCAGTGCGTAGATCAGATTAACATAAACAAACGAACAGAATACACCCACACATACAAACGCTACCGGATGTACATACTGTACTTTCAACAATAAAATATCACCGACACATACGATCAGTCCCTGTACAAGACCTACTGCAACAAATAACAGCCATCTTCCAAAGTAGGCCTGTCCGGCTGTAAACTTCCGTACCTTTTCATCTTTATCAACTTCCTGTTTCAGAATTGATACCAGAATCAGTCCTCCTACCCAAAGTGCAAGATTTGTGTAAAATGGTGTCATTCCCGAGCCATAATTTTCTACATCATATAACACATTTGATTTGATGCTCACCGGAGAGGACATAAAATCTGCAATTGAATCCGCATCGAGTCCTTCCAGTGAAGTCAGTTTCTGATACATCTCTGAACTCTGTAATGCATTTAAATCCGTCTGAACAGATGCCAGTGCCTCATCAACCTGTGTTAACACATCTCCTGTCTGTCCCAATGCAGACGCACTGCTTTTCAGGCTGTCATTTAACTGATTTAAAATCGTCTTTAATTGTTCTACTGTCGGCTCAACTCCGGTTAAAGCCGCAGAAAGATTTCCGCTCAGTGAAGCCAGACTGTCCAGTGACTGATTCAGCTGTGGCAGAATCTTCTGATCCAGATTGGTACGGTAATTTTGCAGACTGTCTTTACTTTCTTTCGCAAGTTTTTCCAGTGAAGTACGTGTATTCTTTGCTGTTGTCACTGCGTTTTGAATCCCTTGATTCCCTGTTTTCAGTGAAGATACCAGCTCCTGTAACGATGCATTCTGGTTCTCCAATTCTGTAATTTTCTGTCCGATCACAGCAGATATCTGTTGTCCCAGTTCTGTATGCCCCTGAATCTTATCATTCAATTCTTTCAGCTGTTCCAGAAGTTCCTGATTTTTATCCAGCAGAGACGAAGCCGTTGAAAGGCTGCTGTCTACTGCTGTCAATGCCTGTCCGGCTTTCGTCTCAAACACGCCCAGTTTTGCCGATGCCGAGACATACGTGTCATTTAAAAGTGTCTCTCCGTTCGATAACCCATTGGAGAATTCTGTTGAAAACTGTCCAACCGCTGTTCTGGTATCTGCAAGCACATTTCCACTGTCTTCGATTGCTTTGGCTCCTGACTCTGCAGTAACCGTAACCTGATCCAGCATACTTACCGCACTCGCCATGATCTCATCTGACTTATCCACTGTCTTCTGGAAGTTTTCCAATACCTTATTATATTCGTCCAGATTCTTTCTGGTATCTGCGATAGCTTTGATCAGACTTGAATTTCCTTCACTTACTTTTCCGGATAATTCTCCGGCCTCTTTACTCAATAATTCAGAAATGCTCTCTGCAGCTACGGATGTGAATGTATCATTGATTTCCTGCTGAATCGTGCTCGCACCTGTATCCGTGATCTTTGGTGCTATTGCATTTTTCTTTTCATTAATATAATAATCCAGCTTCGGCTGTTTGATATCTCCTGATAAAATACTCAGAAGTGATTCACTGAAATTATCCGGTATCACGATCGCTGCGTAATATTTTCCGGATCTCACTCCCTTTTTCGCTTCTTTTGCATCTACAAACTTCCAGCCAAGCTGGTCATTTTTCTTCAGATTGTCTACAATATTTTGTCCTGCGTCCAGTGACATCTGCTCACTGTCGGCACCTTTATCCTCATTGGCAATCGCAACCTGGATTCCCTTGGTATTTCCATACGGATCCATATTGGCAGCGATGTTGAACCATGCATAAAGAGACGGCAGCACACTGATTCCAACCAGGATCAGTACTGCTGCACGGTTACGGAACAACCGGCCAAGATCTCTTTTGAAAATCTGAAATGATTTCTTCATCCACTAATCCTCCTTTGTTATTGTCATATAGACATTAGTATAACAAAAACACTTCTGAAAATCTACCCAAAAACTGACGAACGGTCATATTTTTATTGTGCTATTTGCACTTCTGAGATGAAGCGCAAAAATGCATCAGTACAGGTCAATTCCCTATATTGATGCATTTTTATCATTTATTTATTTTACAATGCCAACCATATCTTTCACGGATTCAAATCCATTTTTCTTCATATATGCTTCGATTCCGTCAATAATCTCGATCGTTGCATTCGGATTATAGAAATTCGCAGTTCCTACAGATACTGCAGACGCTCCCGCAAGGATCATCTCAATGGCATCTTCCGGTGTCGCAATACCGCCCATTCCAATAATCGGAATGTTCACTGCCTGTGCCGTCTGATATACCATACGGACTGCAATCGGATGTACAACTGGTCCCGACACACCGCCGGTCTTATTTGCTACCGCAAATGTTCTGCGGTTGATATCAATCTTCATACCCGTCAGTGTATTGATCAATGACAGGGCATCTGCTCCGCCGGTTTCTGCTGCCTTCGCAATCTCCGTAATATCCGTAACATTTGGCGTCAGTTTCATGATGATCGGCTGCTTTGCAATCTTTTTGATCTGAGCCGTCAGCTCCTCTACATGCTTTGCATCCTGCCCGAACGCCAGAAAGCCTGCATTAACATTCGGGCACGAAATATTGATCTCCATCATATCAATCGGCTCATCAGCCAGTCTTTCCACCACTGCCAGATATTCTTCCGGTGCATGGCCACAGACATTGACGATGATCTTCGTATCATATTTCTTCAGAAATGGAATATCTCTTTTGCAGAACAGATCGATTCCCGGATTCTGGAGTCCGATCGCATTCATCATTCCTCCGTAAACTTCAGCTACACGTGGTGTCGGATTACCCGGCCACGGGACATTTGCCACGCCCTTGGTCGTTACCGCTCCAAGACGGTTCAGATCCACAAACTCACTGAATTCTTCTCCCGAACCAAATGTACCGGAAGCCACTGTAACCGGATTCTTCCATTCTACGCCGGCAATATTTACTTTCATGTCCATTATAAATCCACCTCCGTAGATAAGAATACTGGTCCGTCTTTACAGATTCTCTTATTGTTCACATTACTGTGTGCATCTTTTTCTTTTGTCTTGCAGACACATGCCAGACAGGCTCCGATACCGCATGCCATTCTCTCTTCCAGGGAAATATAGCATTCTATTTTCTTCTCTTCTGCATAGGCCTTGATCGCACGCAGCATTGGTGTAGGTCCGCATGCAAATATAATATCGGCATCCAGACTCTGCTCACGGATAGCATCCATGACATTTCCTTTTGTTCCCACGCTTCCATCCTCTGTGGAAATATATAAGGTTCCGTTCTGTTCAAACTCCTCTTTCAGGAACGTATGCGCATCTCTATAGCCGACAACAATCTGCTTTTCTTCACACTGCATCTGCTTTGCAAGTTCCAGAATCGGCGGAACACCAATCCCGCCGCCCATCAGGAATACTTTCTTTCCTTCTGCCTTTTCATATGAAAATCCATTTCCCAAAGGTCCGATCACTGGTACAAAATCTCCAGCCTTTAATTCTGAAAACTGTTTTGTTCCGGTCTTTTCTCCTGTCACACGATATACCAGTCTTAATCTTTTTGCTTCTTTATCAATTTCACAGATACTGATCGGGCGTGGAAGTAATTTGCTTGCATCTGTCGTGTATACAGACACAAACTGTCCCGGTCTGGCAGTCAGCGCTGCTTCTGTCTCAATCCACAGGCTGTAGATTCCATCTGCCAGCATCTCCTGTGACAGAACTTTCGCCTGTTCTTTTTTTCTCTCCATCTTCCTTTATCTCCTGTCAAGATTAATCTGTCTTACTTTTTTCGTTATCAGTCTTTTTTTCGTCTGTTCAGACATTATCTGTTCTCAAGTGCTCCCTTGATATCTGCGATCATCGTCTCAACTGCTGCTCTGGATGCATCACCAAAATTCTCAGCTCCAAATTTTGCATACTGCTCCTGCTTATATGCCGCAATGATTCCTCTGGAAGAGTTTACGATTGCTCCAAGGCCATCTTCATTGAAGAAATGTACCAGGTCTTTTCCTTTTCCTCCCTGTGCACCGTAACCAGGAACCAGAATGTAAGCTTTTGGCATCACTTTTCTTAATACTTTTCCCATCTCCGGATAAGTTGCTCCGACTACTGCTCCGACATAGCTGTACTCATCGCCCATGACTTCAGATCCCCATGCGGCAACTTTTTCTCCAACCAGTTCATATAACGGACGGCCGTCGATCTTCTGATCCTGGAATTCACCGCTTGACGGATTTGATGTCTTAACAAGTACGAAGATTCCCTTCTTTTCTTCTTTACATACGTCCAGGAATGGATTCACTCCGTCTGAACCAAGGTATGGATTCACTGTTACAAAGTCTTCATCAAATGGTGCGTATGTCTTGCTGCCTACTTTCACCTTACCAATATGACCCACGGCATAAGCTGCTGATGTAGAACCAATGTCTCCTCTTTTAATATCACCGATGACAACCAGTCCTTTTTCCTTACAGTAATCTACCGTTTTCTTGAATGCTGCAAGTCCCGGAAGACCAAACTGTTCATACATAGCGATCTGTGGTTTTACAGCCGGAATCAGATCATAAGTCTTGTCCACGATTTCTTTATTGAACTGCCAGATTGCTTCTGCTGCTCCTTCCAGTGTCTCACCATATTCTGCGAACGCTTTTTTCTGTACCTGCTCCGGAATATAGTTCAACATCGGATCTAATCCTACTACAATCGGTGCTCCTGTCTTCTTTATGTTGGCTACTAACTGATTAATCAATGTTTTTTCCTCCTACCTTATATGCATAATCTAAATTTCACATTATTTATATTTTACCATAAGGCATAATAAAAGGGAATGCCAAACTGCATTCCCTTCAAAACTCTTATTTTGCTATGTCACCATCCACAAACGATTACTTCATCTGTGCTTTTACTTCCTCCACAGCTTTATCAAGCTGATTGTCTGCATCCGGATTTTCTTCATTATTTTCGTATTCGACCTTTACATCCGGTGTAATTCCTTTTCCGTTGATGCTTCTTCCCTTTGGAGTGAAATATTCTGCAATCGTAAGTTTTACGGCTGTTCCGTCATCCAGATCAAAAATCTGCTGTACGACACCCTTTCCATATGTCTGGGTTCCGACAATCTTACCGATTCCGTAATCCTGGATTGCCCCGGAGTAAATCTCTGATGCACTGGCACTGTTGCCATTTACCAGAACTGCCAGCGGTTTTGTAAACTGATGTTCTTCGTCAGATTTCATCTTTGTCTTTTTGCCATTTTTATCTTCCGTATACACGATCAGGCCCTTTGGCAGCATCAGATCCAGCATATCACATACTGTACTGAGCGAACCTCCAGGATTATTACGCAGATCCACAACCAGCCCTGTCATTCCCTGTTTTTCAAGATCATCCAATGCTTCTTTGTACTGATCATACGTCACAGTATCAAATTCAGACACTCTGATATAACCAATCTTGTCATCCATCATCTTATACTCAATTGTCTGTGCCTGTACGGTATCTCTTGTTGCAGTCACAGTTACTTCTTTGGCATCTTCACCTCTTAATACGGTGAGTTCTACCGTTGTTCCTTTTTCACCCTTTACCTTACTTACAACTTTAGAGAGATCTTTTCCTGTGACTTCTTTTCCTTCAACCTTATAAAGGATATCATTCTCCTTAAGTCCTGCTTTCTCAGCCGGAGAATCCTTATATATCTGGACCAGAGTGATCACTCCTGTCTCTGTATTCTGAGACATCACAGCACCGATTCCGGAATATTCACCACCAGTTGATTCGTATAATTCTTTTGTTTCTTTTTTGTTATAATATACCGAATACGGATCATTCAGGCCATTGATATAACCTTTATAGACCCCATCTTCCAGATTCTTTTCTTTTACATCCCCCATATAATGCTTCTCGATCAGGTTCTGCAGTTCTGATATCTTATCTTCTGTTTTTGATGTGATATCACTGTTTCCATTATTCACTTTTAATCCACAGGACACGAGTCCTGCCACTAATAACATAGCAAGGGCGCCACAAAGCGCCCCTTTCAAAAAACTTTTTCTGTTTTTCATTTATCTTGCCTCATACTACGATCTGTTCGTTTCTTACAGATAGTTTGCCGGATTTACCGGTGTTCCATTCAACATTACCTGAAAATGCAGATGTGGTCCGGTTGAATTTCCTGTAGTTCCAACCGCTGCAACATTCTGACCTCTGCTGACTTTCTGTCCCGCACTCACATAAATCGCATTGCAATGCATATAATATGTAAGCAATCCGTTTCCATGACTGACTACTAACAGGTTTCCCGCCTTTCCGGCATATCCGGCTGAAATAACTGTTCCTGCCGCAGCCGCATAGATTGGCGTTCCTGTTGCTGCTGCAAAGTCAATCCCTTTATGATTCGTACTTGCACCTGCAATCGGCTGTGTTCTGTAACCAAATCCACTCGAAATATATCCACCCGGACAAGGATGTGTAAATGTTCCATTTCCCGACACCACCGATGCCCCGGCGGAACCGGCCGAAGACCCCGATGAGCTTGTATTCTTTTTGGCTGCTGCCTGAGCCTTCTTCGCAGCTGCCGCTGCCGCTGCTGCTTCTTTCTGTTTACGTTCGGCTTCGGCAGCTGCCGCTTCCAGCTGTGCAAGCTTATTCTTTGTATCTCCCAGTTCGCTGGTCAAACTCTGAATCTCACTTTGCTTATTCTTTATCAGTTCATTTACGCTGTCCTGCTTTGTGATCAGATTATCCTGCATCGTCTGCAGTTCTTTATATTCTTTCTTGAGTTCTGCTTCCTGATTCTCGACATTGGTTACAACCTTCTGGAATTCTACCAGCATGTTTCTGTCGTATCCTGATATTCTGCTGATATATTCAGCATTATTCAGCAATTCTCCAATTGACTTTGAAGAGCAAAGGATTTCTACAAATCCTGTATTTCCATTTTCATACATATAACGGATTCTCTTCTTCATACTTTCATACTGTTCATTCTCATCCGCTTTTGCAAGAATCAATTCTTCTTCTTTATTTGTGATCTCATCTTCTTTTGCAGAAATCTTTTTCTTAGTTTCTTCCATCTCGCCCGTCAGCTTTTTCAGCTGATCTGCCAGAGATGTTTTCTCATTTTCAGCAGCTTTCTTCTTGCTTTCCAGTTCTTCTGCTTTTTTCTTTGTATCATCAATTTCTGTTGCATATGTCTGCACAAACATTCCGCTTACAAGCGTAAGCACCAGCAGAAGGCTTATCATCTTCTTTCTTTTTATCATATGACGCTCCTTTCCGAGCCAGAACTTTTATACCTTCAGATGTTTGCGGATTGTAAAGAAACTTCCCACAAAACCGATTCCAACACCCAAAGCAATTCCGATTGGAAGTAATGTTCTGTAAACAGTTGCTACCGGAAGGAAATCTACAATATTATTCAGAAGGCTGAATTTTGTCATAATGTATGTAATTGCCTTATCATACATAAAATAAAGCAATACGAGCGGGATTACAGCTCCGACAGCTCCGATGAGCAATCCTTCAAACACGAACGGTGCTCGGACAAATCCATCCTTTGCTCCGATATATTTCATAATTGCAATTTCTTCACGTCTTACCGTAATACCCATAGTGACCGTATTACTGATCAGGAAAATTGACACTGCCAGAAGAATTGCAATAATTGCTACCGATACATATCCCACCAACTTGTTCACACTGGTAAGAGTCTTGGCTACTACGTCTGATTTATTAACTTTACGCACCCCATCCAGCGACTTTGCATAAGACACTACATCTTTCTGCTTTGATACGTCTGAAAGATATACTTCGTAGTTATCTGAATTGGCAAGCGGGTTATCACTCTTAAATCCTTCTGCCAGATCACTTGATTCTCCAAAATACTGATCTTTAAACTTATTCCATGCTGCATCCGCACTTACATAATTTACTTTCAGTACTCCATCTTCTTTCTTCAGCTGGGCACCAATTGTATCTTTTTGTTCTTTTGTAGTATCTTCATTAAAAAATACTGTAATAGCAACACCTTCTTCTGCTTTTTCTACAATATAACTAAAGTTAACTACAATGGAATAGAACAATCCGAACAGGAAAATGCATGCCGCCATCGTTGCGATCGAAGCAACGGAAAACATCTTATTTCTGCGGATGTTCTTAACCCCTTGTTTCATCGAATATCCTATTGTACTAATTCTCATGCTTATACCCACCTTTTTTCTCGTCGCTTACGATGACACCCTTTTTCATCGTAACAACTCGCTTCTGCATTTCATTTACGATCTCCTGGTTATGCGTAACGACAAGAACTGTAGTTCCTCTGTCATTCGCTTCTTCCAATAACTTCATGATTTCCCATGAGTTTGTCGGATCCAGGTTACCCGTAGGCTCATCTGCCAGAAGAATAGCAGGTTCATTCACGATCGCTCTTGCAATCGCAACCCTCTGCTGTTCACCACCGGATAATTCCTTCGGAAATGCTTTGTATTTCTGGGCAAGCCCTACCAGTGACAGTGCCGCCGGTACTTTTTTCTTGATAATTCTTGTAGGTGTCTCTGTAACTCTCTGCGCAAACGCAATATTTTCATAAATATTTCTGTCTTTCAACAAACGGAAATCCTGAAATACAACGCCGATATTTCTTCTGTACATCGCAACTTTGCGATGTTTCATACGGCTTAAATTATTGCCATTTACAATAATCGTTCCCGAAGTAGGTTCCAGTTCTTTCATGATAAGCTTGATCAAAGTAGACTTACCAGAGCCGCTGTCTCCTACAATAAACACAAATTCACCCTGTTCAATCTTCAGATTGATTCCATTCAGGGCTGCAACCCCTTTTGAGTACTCTTTCGTTACTTCTCTTAGTTCAATCATATGTTCCTCCTGATTATTAATACTCCAGTGACTCCATATACTTCATATATTTCACAACCATAAGTGCGATTTTGAATGTAATGGCGTCTTCGAACACACGGAGATCCAGACCGGTACTCTTTTGTAATTTGTCCAGTCTGTATACCAGTGTATTACGGTGTATATATAATTGTCTGGATGTCTCTGATACGTTCAGATTATTCTCAAAGAATTTATTGATTGTTGTCAATGTCTCCTCATCGAAATCATCCGGTGATTTCCCCTCAAAAATCTCACGTATGAACATCTTACACAGCGGAATCGGAAGCTGATAGATCAGACGTCCTATTCCCAAAGCACTATATGCGATGACACTTCGCTCACTAAAGAAAATCTTTCCGACATCAAGTGCCAGCTTGGCTTCTTTATATGATTTTGATACTTCTTTGATATCATTTACAACCGTTCCGTATGCGATCAGAACATCTTCTTCTCCGTCTTCTTTCAGGAGTGTATACATATTCTCCGCAATCTTCTCCAGTTCTGTATGTCCATCATTTGGCTCCAGTTCTTTTACCACGATGATATTTTTCTCATCAACGGCCGTCACAAAATCTCTGGTACGATTACCAAGAAGGTTTCTTACATTATCCAGCGCATTCGTATCTTTTTCGTGCTTTGTTTCAATAATAAAGATAACACGTCTTACTTCTGTGTCAATATGTAATTTCTTAGCACGGTTGTAAATATCTACCAGCAACAGATTATCTAACAGCAGATTTTTGATAAAATTATCTTTGTCAAATCTTTCTTTATATGCTACAAGAAGATTCTGAATCTGGAAGGCCGCAATCTTACCTACCATGTAAACATCATCACTTCCTCCATTGGCAAGAAGAATATACTCTAACTGATGTTCATCAAAAATCTTAAAAAACTGATATCCCTGTACGACCTGACTGTCTGCCGGGGATTCTACAAAGGAGATAACCTCCTCTACATAGTTCTCCTGTTCTGAAAATGTGCTTGCAAGAGATTTACCGTCTGTGTCCATCACGCAAAAGTCAATTCGTGTAATCCCTTTCAATCCTTCAATTGTGTTTTGAAGTATTTGATTAGATATCATATTCCATCTCCTCCACTCTTTTCAATATACATTTTCCACAACAAATCTTATCTACAAATTTCCAAAATGTATACTGTCAAATCTTATCTTAATATATATGACCAAAAAAATAAAGAGGAAATCACACTTTTTTGGTAATTTCCTCAGTTTTTTTACAATTTATTCACATTTATCCCATAGACATAGTGACGAAACATATTTCTTATGTTTTTCTTAGGATTTTGTTTTTAGCTTATTTTTTTCCATTTCACGCTTAAATATATGATTCAACAGAAATTTTGCCAGCTTCCCATGACCAAGTCCCTGCCTGTGATCCGAGAACATTCTATTCCCGACGCCGACCCATACTCTTGCATCCAAGAGATTCCTGTTTTTCGCTATAAAATCTTCCTGTAACGGTACTGACAATGCCGAAAGAATACAATCCACTTCACTTCCGTTAATCGCATTGACCAACATGTCGTCTGCCCTTCCCTCCGCTGATACTTTTGCAAGACCTACCAGCTGAATCCCACTGTAGGTTCTCTGCATATAGCGAAACGCTTCCTGTCCATCTTCCTCCGATTCGACCAGAAGATACATTCTCTTATGATTCTTATGCAAATAACGCATAAACATCTTCAGATATAATTTTATATCGATTTCCTTTGGCAGCCTCGCTTCTTCTGCTGCTTCAAGAATCAGCTTTTCCCCCGGCAGCACAAGATCAAATTCATTCATCCTGGCCTTAAGTTCCGAAAGATCATTCATCTGCATAAGACCGTCTACCGATACCACATCTATCACGCTTACAGGTTCTGACTCCAGAAAAGCTATCGTTTCTTTCATGGCTTCTTTTGCTGTACAGCTGTCTATATTCACATCTAAAACATTAATCTTTTCGTTCATATCCTCACCTGCTAACTCTTTTCCCAGTTTTTCGATTATAGCAAATGGATATTCCCTTTTCAACCTTTATTACACAATCTTCACACTAATTAACATTCGTAATACTTTTGTCATTTTTTTCATCTTTACATCCTCCTTTTGATTTAGGTACTGTAAAGTTTTACAGTCCTATTTTTCTTTAAAACCTTATATTTTCAAGGACTTCACCACTTTTTGCATATAAAAAAGCAATGACCCCCTTTTTCGTGTATAATGTAGGCTACCAAACTCAACAAAATACGAAAGGTAAATCATTGCTATGGATAACATTATACTCTATTTACTTAACATCATTCAAGAACAATATCAGCAAATCTGCTGGCTTATTCTCTTTATCTGCAGATATATTCCTTTGAAACAATGGGCTCATGATGAAATCCACAGCCCTAAGTACCAGAAATTCCTCACTGATAAGCTTCCTGTCATCAAGCCCTTCATCAAACAGGACTGGATACTCTGGAACGAGTACTACCGACTCCGTTACGGAAAAGCCGTGAAACCAGTCAAAACTCACAAAGGTAAGACCCGCACCGTTCCTGAAGATATCGTGTGCCCTCTTTGCGGGGCTCCACATGAGTACATCTACGATAATACCGGTGGACGCGGTCAATTCAAATGTAAGATCTGCGGCCAGACCTTTGTTAATGGTGAGAAAGTAACTACTCCACTAAAACTCCAGTGTCCCTACTGCGGTCATGCCCTCCAGCCAGTCAAAGACCGTAAGCACTTCCGTGTCCACAAATGCATCAATGACAACTGCTCCTATTACAAGCGGAATCTGAATAAGCTTCCAAAAGACCTTCCAAAATCAGAATACTGGAAATACAAGCTGCGATACCTCTACCGCGAGTTTTCCGTGAACTTCTTCGACATGGATCTGAATCAGCTTCCGAAATGGGCAACCTCTTTCAAGTATAAGAAGAACAATGCCTATATCATGGGATTGTGCCTTACCTACCGTGTGAACCTCAAGCTTTCTCTTCGCCAGACTGTACAGGCTCTGAAAGAAATCCACGGGATTGAAATCTCACACACCATGGTCAACAACTATGCCAAAACCGCTGCTGTCATCATACGGCCTTTCGTGGATTCCTACGACTACAACCCTTCCAATGAACTGGCCGCCGATGAAACCTACATAAAAATCAAAGGCGTTAAATCCTACGTGTGGCTAATCATGGACAAAATATCTCGCTCCATTCTTGGGTATCAGGTCTCAACATCCAGAGATGTCGGTCCTTGCATCCTTACCATGCGGATGGCATTTGATAAGTTTAAGGAGTTCCCTGGCAAAGCCCTGAAATTCATCGCAGATGGATACAGTGCCTACCCACTTGCTGCCCAACAGTTTAAGATTGAGAAAGACTGGGATGTCTTTATCACTCAGGTCATTGGTCTTACAAATGACGATGAAGTATCTAAGGAATACCGCCCGTTCAAGCAGCTCATCGAACGCCTGAATCGTACCTTTAAGGAATCCTATCGCATTACCTGTGGCTATGGTACAGAAGATGGCGCCATCCACAGCGTCTCTCTTTGGGTTGCTTATTACAATTTCTTACGCCCACATGAAAAATCCGGTGGTAAAGAACCACTAAACAAAGTGGAACTTCTAGAAGGTGCTGGGAACATGCCCGGCAAATGGCAACTTCTCATCTACCTTGGCCAGCAGGCAATCCTGAAACAACAGAGCGAAGCTGCTATCTGTTCTTAGATTCCGAGCCGGAGGTAAATATCCAGCCACCAGAACCCTTGGTTCTGGCTTTGCCCTTGATGACACACTAAAATAATGCTACAATGCTGTGAATCAGACGGAGAAACCTATCTGTTCTTGAGTTCTTCGCCGTCGGTAAGACATTCAGAGCATTATTTTAGTGTGCCGTCAAGGGTGGCGTACACTGCCGAAAACTAACATATCTGCAATTTTCAAGGTTCCAATGGAGCCATTTTTTCAGCTCCAATTTTTCATAGGCTACTTTACACTACCAATCATACTTAGACAAAAATATTATAGCACCTTTCGTCAGAAAGCTACAATGAAATATTTTTATGGAGAATATACAGCGGCTGCATAAAATACGCAG
>OHYD01000360.1_pt1 | contig 26324 bp, 19 predicted proteins | sample 1580191 | NCBI WGS metagenome assembly OHYD01 (sample SAMEA3882510, study PRJEB24775) | human gut metagenome | biome: human-associated habitat; feature: intestine environment; material: feces | place: Netherlands | collected 2009/2010 | reverse complement strand
CGAGTTCTACTCCCAGTTCTTTTCCTGACATCACACGTTTATAATGATTATAAACAGCTACAGACATAACTTTCTTTGCATATTCCTGACCTACCACATACTCATCCAGTTTTGCCTTGATCTTATGTGGTGCCGGAAGATTCTTGATATCTACTAATGGTTTATATTCTTCGCCCTCTTTTTTCTTTTTGATCTTCTGCTGCTTTGGAATACTCTGTTCCATATCAGCCATATTAAATACCTGTACTCCCGGAATATTCATCAGCTGACTGTAATCAATCGGGCCATTTGACATTGCATCAAAGCTTTTCTGCATACAGTCATTGCAGACACAGATATGATTCGGAAGTTCAATCATTTTTCCTGCAACGCTCTCTGGACGTCTGCAGATAAAGCAGACTTTTTCATATCCATCGTCATTATTTTGTTTCTTATTATCTGTATCAGATGTATTCTTTGTTGTCTCAACCTCTACATCTTCTACTTTTTCAATTTCCTGATTGTTGTTATCATCCTGATTTGCCATTATTCTCTCCTTCTTAACGTAGTTTACGCATTTCACTCTGACTTTTATCCTGCTTTTATGCTTCCCCCTGATTTACCAGTTCCAGAAATGTCTCTTCTGAAATAATCGGTATTCCCAGCTCATTCGCTTTTTTATTCTTGGATGACGTACTCGTCACATCATTATTGATCAGATAGTTTGTCTTTGATGTGACTGATCCAGTCACTTTTCCACCCAGACTTTCAATCAGCTCTTTTACTTCTCCACGATTGGCAAAATGCTTTACGCTTCCGGTAATTACAAAATTAACGCCTTCAAAAATCTGCTGTTTTGTTACAGTCTCTTCCGGAATGGTCAGCTCATTTAAAAGCCTTCTGAAATTCTCCACATGTTTTGCATCTGCAAAATATCCGACGAACGCTTTTGCCAGAACCTCTCCGACTCCCTGAATCTCATTTAATTCTTCTTCCGAAACCTTCAGAAGAGATTCTACATCATATTTTAATTCTCTGCAAATAACTTTTGCATTGGCAAGTCCGATTCCTGCAATTCCCAGAGAATAAATGACTCTCGGCAGGGTCGTCGTTCTTGCCTTTTCTATACTTTCTGTCAGTTTTTTATATGATTTTTCTCCGAATCCTTCCATCTTTTGAATTTTTTCTTTGTATTGATCCAGATGGAAGATGTCTGCAAATGTATGAATATATCCTCTGGAAATAAATTTTTCCAGTGTTGCTTCTGATAATCCTTCTATATTAAGTGCATCCCTGCTGACAAACAGTGCAAATGATTTGACGTGCTTCGCCTGACATTCCGGATTCATACAGTACAATGCTTTTGCGTTGCCGACCTGCCGGATCTTTGTCTCTCCCTGACAGACAGGACATTTACACGGAATATCTTTTACTCCGCTTCTTGTCAGATTCTCTGCAATCTGCGGGATGATCATATTAGCCTTATATACTTCAATCCTGTCACCGATCCCAAGTTCCAGTTCTTCCATAATACTGATATTGTGAACACTTGCACGGCTTACTGTTGTTCCCTCAAGTTCTACCGGATCAAAGATTGCAACCGGATTGATCAGTCCGGTTCTCGACGGACTCCACTCAATCTCTCTTAATACTGTCTCTCTGATCTCATCCTGCCATTTGAACGCAAAAGAATCCCTTGGAAATTTTGCAGTTCTTCCAAGCGACCGTCCATACGCTATATCATCATATGTTAACACAAGTCCATCCGACGGGAAATCATTTTCACTGATCTTAGACGAAAATTTAGCAACTTCGTCCTCAACAGTATCTCTGGTCACCATATAATACTCCACTGTTGTAAATCCCTGTGACTTCAGCCATTCCATCTGACAGGCTCTGGAATTCTGAAAATCAACTCCGTCTGCCTGCACCAGTGTAAATGCATAGAACATTACATTACGTTTAGCCGTGATCTGGTTATTCAGCTGTCTGACAGAACCGCTGCACAAATTTCTTGGATTCTTGTACCTGGCATCTACATCTTCAATCTCCTGATTGATTTTTTCAAAATCCTTATATCCTATGACTTCTCCTCTTAAGATCAGTTCTCCCTGATATGCAATCTGGACCGGCACATTTTTGAATACTTTCGCATTGTTCGTGATCACTTCTCCGACTTCTCCGTTACCTCTGGTGACCGCCTTATAAAGCTTTCCATCACGATAAGTCAGTACAACCGTCAGACCATCCATCTTCCATGACATCAGAACTTTCTGATCTCCCACAAAGTTCTTAAGTTCTTCTACTTCTTTCGTCTTATCCAGAGAAAGCATCGGGCTTTCATGTCTTTCTTTCGGCAGTTCGCTTACCACTTCATATCCGACATTTACCGTCGGACTGTTTGACAAGGTAATACCAAGCTCATCCTCAAGCTCCTTAAGTTCATCATACAATCTGTCATATTCATAATTACTCATGATCTCCTGTGCTTCCTGATAGTATGCTCTGGAAGCTTTATTCAGAAGGCTGACCAGTTCTTTCATTCTCTCGTTCTTTGACTGTCCCATATAATTCTTTTAACTCCTGTTCTGTTAATCCTCTTACCTCTCCCGGTTTCAGATTACCTAGTTCTACATTCATAATGCGGATTCTCTTCAGTGTTGTCACCTTATAGCCAAGTGCCTCACACATCCTGCGGATCTGTCTGTTAAGGCCCTGCGTCAGAATAATGGAAAATGTGTATTTTCCATTCTTTCTCACTTTACACGGCCTGGTCACCGCATCCAGGTTCTTCTCCCTGTCTCTGATATGTACTCCGCGACTCATTTTTTCTATGAACTCCGGTGTGATTTCTTTATTAACTGTGACCTTATATTCTTTCTCATGGGAGAATCTTGCACGCATCATGCCATTGATCAGATCACCATCATTGGTCATGATCAGAAGTCCTTCCGAATCTTTATCCAGTCTTCCCGCATAGGTCACGCGTAGCGGATAATTCAGGAATCTGATAATATTCTTCTTTTCCCTTTTATCTTCTGTGCAAACAATCCCAGCGGGTTTATATACCGCCAGGACTGTCTTTTTTGTCTTGCTTTTTATCCGTTTTTTCCCCACACAGACTTCCTGTCCGTCTTCAACCTTCATTCCGGGTACGGCACTTTTTCCATCCACCGTTACAACGCCAGATTCTATCAGCCGGTCCGCCTCTCTTCTTGAGCACACACCGGCTTCGCTTAAATATTTATTCAGCCTAATCATTCTGTAACACCCCGCTGATACTGTTATCTTTTACAAAAGTATTTCCATTATATAAAAATAATACACTTGTGATATTATCCTTCTTCATGACCTTTTCAATATCATCATAATAATACCTTGGATCGACAACCACAATTTCCCTGTAATAAGGTATCAGGAACGGAATCAGACTATTGGCATAAGAATCCTTGATGATCAGAAGCCTGTCTGTCGAATCTGCCGTCGTCTTGATGTCAAGGATCGGATAATTTCCGCCAAGAAAAAGTGCATATTTGTCTTTTCCTTTAAGCTTGGAAGTATCATAAAGAGTTGCCGTCTTCTTTTTTTCATTTACATTATTTACTACAGCCTCTGTTGCATTCTTAAGATTGTCGGGTGCATAGATATATATCGGTTCTTCATATCCCGTTTCATATCCGCTCGTCGAAGCCAGTGTTCCGTTAAATGCATTGGTCACCGCATAAGGCTTCATGTCAGAGGTTTTGGATGTATCAAGCTTCATGCTTTTTGAAAGAGCCTGATAACCGTAATACGCGCCAAGTGTTGTCCAGTGATGATCTGTGTGATAATAGATTTCTTCTGATCTGTGTTTTTTTAAAATATCACTGACATCCACCCATGTATAAACAGATCCCAGTGTACTGTGAATTGCTTTAAATTGCTTCTCCTGATTCTCTGTAACTGCATATCCCGGAAGTTTATCCGATTCGATATTAGCCGCATTCGGAACCAGCATCATGTACATTGGTATATCTTTATATTGTTTTTGAAACATTTTCATTGCAGACAGATTTTCTTTCATCTGATCTTCATCCGGTTTTGCAATATCCTCCAGAAGATAATGGTCTTTTCCTTTGAACACGCCATTCGCTTTTCTCTTTCCTGCCAGCAGATCCACCCTGCTTTTTAGCATTACCCAGAAATCTCTTCCCGCGAACTGATCTGATACATAGGATTCGTACTGCTCCATCCATCTTCCGCTTTCTATTCCTGAAATTGTAAGTTCCGGTCTCTGTTCCAGTGCCCGGTTCTCTGTCGCCGAGAATTCCCGGTCACCCGTTGCCAGATTCACAACACAGAAAGCGATCATCATTATGACAAATATCACCGCTGCTAATTTATTTCTATGCACTTCTCTTCTTCTTTCCCATTTTTTTCTTGACTGTCTCATTTTTACTCCTAAAATCTGAAATACAGGAACGGATTATATGTCTCTGTCACCAGATATGCGATACACAAAATGAACAGTACCGCATATACGATTCCATTCAGAAGCGTCGTATTCCACTTCTTCTGGCGCAGCATATGCTGATATCTGACATCTGTAAGCGGAGTAGAACCAATGATCAGAATGATCCACAATACCAGATTCGTTGTAAGTAGATACAGGCTTTCCCTGTCTGCCACTCCGTGTGCTCCTGCTCCAAACATCATTCCCAGATATCTGGCCGCCCCTCCAAGTGAAGGACTAAAGAATAATACCCATCCGATCACAACCAGCACAATACTGTAAATATGGCGTACAACCGAAGGGAGTTTATCCAGTACCGGTGACAGGATATATTTTTCAATGATCAGTATGATCCCGTAATACAATCCCCATGCCACGAAATTCCATGCAGCTCCGTGCCATAATCCGGTCAGAAACCATACAACCATTAGATTGAAGATATGCCGGCTCTTCGATACTCTGTTGCCCCCGAGCGGAATGTATACATAATCCCTGAACCAGCTGCTCAGAGAAATATGCCATCTGCGCCAGAATTCAGTAATACTTTTCGCTATGTACGGATAATTAAAATTCATACAGAACTCAAATCCAAACATCTTTCCAAGTCCCACTGCCATATCCGAATAACCACTGAAATCAAAATAAATCTGAAACATATAGGCAAAAGCACCAAGCCATGCACTCAGTACCGACACATTGCCCTTTCCAAGTCCGGTTACTTCCGTAAATATCATACCAGAAGTATTCGCAAGCAATACCTTTTTTGCAAGTCCACGTATAAAATACATGCACCCTTCTCCGAACTTGTCCCATGATGATTCGCGGTTTACAAGCTGCTCTTCAACATCTGCATACTGTACGATCGGTCCTGCGATAAGTTGCGGAAACATTGTTACATATAATGCAAAGTTCAGGATGTTCTTCTGAACTTTAACATTTCCCCGATAAACATCTATAATATAAGACAATATCTGGAATGTATAAAATGAGATACCGATCGGCAGTGCCAGCGGATGATATGTAATATGCACCGGCAGCACCGCATTCAGTGAATCCAGCACAAAGCCTTCATATTTGAAAAATCCCAGGATTGCAATGTTCACCACAATATTGAATATAAGGCTTCTTTTTGCCAGCCTTCTGTCCGTCAGATTTCTTGCTATATCAAGTCCACTGAAATAATTGAACAAAATGGATAACAGCATCAGGAAAATATAGACCGGTTCCCCCCATGCATAAAAAATCAGACTTGCAAGCAGCAAAACCGGATTGTGGAATCTCTCCGGCAGCAGGTAATACAACACCAACACAGCCGGTAAAAATGTAAATAAAAAAACAATACTGCTAAATAACATCTTTCTAATTCCTCTGCCTTCTAATAAATACTATTCTTAAATGCGGCTTCTATGCGATCCGCATCTTTTGAAACAGCTAATAATATGTAATACCCCCTGGTTTCATCGATTGCAGAATGAAGAAGCCTGGTCTGTTTTACACCATAGCCCTCAAAACTCTTCTTCTGTGTAGACAAACGCTCCTCTACAGCCTTCTCCACATCTTCTACCTGGCTCTTATCTTTTACTTTTACTACCAGTATCTCATTTACACTCATGACATCATCCGGTATATACAACATTGTTCCGGCATAATCGTTGGCATTCAGACCATAATACTTCTTAAGGTCCTGAGAACTTCCCTTTTTCATGCCTTTCAGCGAAACAGATTTTTCAATATTCTTTTGTATCGTATCTACGGATACGGTATTATCTCCCTCTCCGGAAACCAGCAATACCACATAGGCAATCAGTGCGATCACCATCAGATACTTACATGTATTAATAATATCCAGTCTTCCTTTTCTCATTATAATCCTGCTGCCTCCGCCATATGATCTACCCATCTCGTATAATAAGATGGTGACATATGGATCCCATCATCGGCATAATACTCCTGTTTTACCAGATCTGTATTATCGATGAATGTCACTTTTTCTTTTTTACATAATTTTTTCAGTTTTTGATTGAACTTTGGAACATTGGCAAATAAAGGTCTTGTTTCAATCGCCGACTGCGCCGCCGGAAGAATACAATTGACATAAATCTTCGTATCCGGCAGGGACTCTTTCAGATCCTCTATAACATTTTTATATGCTTTCACAAATCCGGACGCATTTCCATTCTGTGCTTCAATATCATTCATTCCATAGGCAAGAAACAGCACTTCCGGCTTCATCTCTTTGGCTTTTTTTATATGTTCCTCAATCTTTTTACTGCTGACTTCCGAAACTTCCGTTCCGCGGTCTGCCTGTACATTCGCCTCATCCAGCACTCCGTACTCATATAAGCCCTGTGTGATCGAATCTCCAAGGATCAGACAATCCGCAAACTTTTCGCTTACGGATCTGTTATCTGCTGCTTCTTCCTTCACACGTTCTTCCTCTTCAAGTTTCTGGATTTTTTTATTTACTTTTCCGACATCCGTACGATCCATCTCACTCAGGATCTTCCTGCCTTTCGTTGTGTCCTGCTTTGGATTATTAAGCCTTACTGCTACAACGATTCCTCCAAGCACAATGATTACTGTTGCCAGAATTACTGCAGTCCTAAGCACATGATCCCTTTCTTTTTCCGGAATCTCTGCCGGCTGTTTAGCTTCCTTCTCCTCAGAATTTTTATTATCTATTTCCAAAAAAATTCCTCTCTTCTACATTTCTTTTTGTTGATAAATATATATTCAACTTATTTTACTGTTTTTTCATTCCCATGTCAATTTATATCAATTTTTGTGCTATAATACAGATTACATTTATTTTTATCCGGAGGTTATTCCTTATGAACGTATACCAGTTATCAGCCAAAAATTGTATGTCCCATCTTCTTTTAAAGGATACTTTTGATACATTTCTCTTTATCGAAGGAGAATTCACTACATTTAACAAATTCACCATAAGCGGTTATCTCCAGGAAGACTTCTTCGACGAAAAACTGGAAGAGACTTACTCCCGCTGGGAAAAGATCCGTGACTTCTGCTTCCAGATCATCCGTGGCAAACGCACTCCTCTGAACTTCAAGATTGTCCTTGCTCTCCCGGACGATCAGATTCCTGCCTTCCTGACAGCCCACGGCCTGACCGCTTACCGCCCGGAAGACATTCAGGGACTCTACCTCAATTTCCACTACGATGGAAGCACCCTCCAATGCATCACCGGCACTTCCCTCAAAACCTTTTCTATGGATAAGTCCATCGAAAGAGAATGGGATACCGAAGTAAAATCCATCTTAAAATCCAAAAATATCGAAGGCGAATACTAGAATACAAACAAAAACCATGCAACTATGGATTTCTCTTTCCACAGCTGCATGGTCTTCTTTACTTCAACTCTCTGCCAGACTTACTTCGTAAGCAGCATCATAATCTCATTACTTCTCTTTACAAACGCTGTCATCTCTTCAGGATTCAATGGCTTATGTGCCAGCATTGCCAGATCATACAACTGTTTGCAGATAATACTTGTATTCTCGCTGCCCTTATGATCAACTACATACTGAACCAGCGGATGATTTGCATTCAGGATCAGTGTACTTGTTGTACCCATATCCATTCCGCTCATGCCGTACATCTTCATCATTTCCTGCATACGGCGGTTCTCTTCAGATAATGTCATCATAGAAGCTATATTTTCATCTTTTAATTTTTCGATCTTAACATCCAGTTTCTCGTCACCAAGCTCTTTACGGAAGATTTCTACCAGGCTGTCAGATGTCTTCTGGAATGCTTCTTTTTCCTCTTCGGCAACTTCTTCTTTTGCTCCTGCTGTTACATCTGCATCAATTCTCTGGAACTTGATGTTCTGATTGCGCTGCTCTAACTGTGTAATAAACGGTGAATCAATATTGTGGCCGAGGATTACTGCATCCATGCCCTGTTTCTTAAACATATTGATGTACTGGCTCTGCTGGATCTCATCGGTTACATAGTAGATGATCGTCTTGTCTTCTTCTTTCTTCTCTGTGTTCTGATCATCTGCTTTGTTGTCCTCTGTCTTGGCATTCGGATCTTCTACGGTTCCACCATTTGCCTCGATACAGTCTTTCAGTGTCAGATACTTATGATCCAGATTCTTGAACAGAACCGCGTCTTTCATCTTGTCACAGAACTTTTCATCTTTCAGGCATCCGAACTTGATGAACGGACTGATGTTATCCCAGTATTTCTCATAGTCTTCTCTCTTTGTCTTGCACATTCCGGAAAGCTTGTCTGCAACCTTCTTGGAAATGTATTCAGAGATCTTATTCACAAATCCGTCATTCTGTAATGCGCTACGTGATACGTTAAGCGGCAGATCCGGACAATCGATGACTCCCTTTAATACCATCAGATATTCCGGAATGACTTCTTTAATATTGTCCGCGATAAATACCTGGTTGTTGTATAACTTAATTGTTCCTTCAATAGAATCATACTCTGTGTTGATTCTTGGGAAGTACAAAATTCCTTTTAAATTAAATGGATAATCCATATTCAGGTGGATCCAGAACAGTGGCTCTTTGTAATCCATGAATACTTTGCGGTAGAAGTTCAGATAATCTTCATCACTACATTCATTCGGATGCTTTGTCCACAGTGGGTGGATATCACTTAATGAAACCGGACGTTTTTTGATCTTTACTTTTTCTTTGGCAGGTTCTGTCTCTACCATTTCTTTCTCGCCGTTTTCATTCTCTTTTTCTTCCATCTTGGCATCTTCGTGAATATGCTCGATTACTTCATCATCATCTTTCAGATCTGCTTCGTCGATCGTCTCATATTCAGGCTCTGCATTTGCCTTGGAAAGGAAGATTTCTACCGGCATAAATGAACAATATTTCTCCAGAACTTCTCTCATTCTGTATTCATTAGCGAACTCCAGGCTGTCCTCATTCAGATACAGGGTCATTGTAGATCCGACTTCCTGTTTGTCGCCTTCTTCCATCTCATACTCAGTTCCGCCGTTGCTTACCCAGTGTACCGGTTTTGCGCCTTCTTTGTAAGAGAGTGTATCGATATGCACCTCATCTGCTACCATAAATGCAGAATAGAATCCAAGACCGAAATGTCCGATCATATCATCTTCTGTTGTCTTATCTTTATATTTTTCAAGGAACTGTGTAGCTCCTGAAAATGCAATCTGTGTAATATATTCTTCTACCTCATCGGCTGTCATTCCAAGACCGTTATCTGTAAATTTCAGAGTTTTTTCTTCTGGATTAACCTCAACTTTGATCGCCGGTTTGTAATCATCCGGTAACTGGTATTCACCCATCATATCCAGCTTCTTCAGTTTTGTGATCGCATCACATCCATTGGAAACCAACTCACGTGCGAAAATATCGTGATCGGAATATACCCATTTTTTAATGATCGGGAAAATGTTTTCACTGCTGATTGACAAACTACCTTTCTTTGCTGCCATTGTAAATCACTCCTATTTCTACTTTTATATTTCTATCATATTAGTGACAAAAGATGCCGTATTGCCGACTGGCCCACATCTTTTTGTTACATTTTTCATCTAACAGATATGATAATACTGCATATTTTAAAAGTCAATAGAAAATTAGCACTCTTTTAAAAAGAGTGCTAACAATTCTATGAAATTTATAAACCATTTATAAACTTTGATATTTTTATGATATTTTCGCCGAATATCCTTATATTAATATTATATGTGCCGTACCATTTTTCCGGCTACTCTATGCTTTTCAATGATTCTACCATGTCAATTTTCTTTAACTTGAAATACATTACCCAGTTTACGAATAATGAAAATCCTATCGTAAATAAAAAGCTGTAGATATAACTCGGAAGATAAATGCTTCGTCCAAACATCGCCGCATCCACTTCCACCGTCTGAATTACGAACAGGTGCAGGACTTTACCGAATATCACACCTACGAAAGCTCCAATTAGCGTCAGCAGGATATTTTCCCGGAATACATATTCCGCTACTTCCACATCATAGAAGCCAAGCACTTTCAAAGTTGCAAGCTCTCTCTGACGCTCTGTAATGTTAATACTGTTCAGATTATAAAGTACTACGAATGCAAGCATTCCCGCCGAAACGATCAGGACTATGATCACCAGATTCAGGCTGGCAAGCATATCATCCAGCTGATCCTTAATATCATGCAGATAAGAGATTGTCAGTACCTGATCTTTCGCAAGGATTTTTTCTCCGGCTTTTTTCACCTGCTCTTCTGAATATCCATCCTTTGCCCGGAACATGATACAGTTATATTCTGCTGTCTTTCCATATACTTTCTTATAATACTGCGGCGTAAAATATATGTAATGTCCCATATAGTTCTCACAGATATGCGCAATTTTTACTGTGACACCTTTTGCCATACCATCCTTAAGATTTATCGCATCTCCTTCTTTTACATTCAGAAGTTTTGCCGTCTTCTCACTGACAATTGCACCATTGTCTGTAAGTTTGTATGATTCTTTCGTCTTTCTGTCATGGAAATCTTCATATTTTCCGACAATATCCGGATTGCCAAGTACGCACTGATAAACGCTGCGTTTTTTATTTCCCTTTGATGCCGTCACGCTCTGCATCCTCGCATCCATATAAGTCTGAATATCCGTATCTTCTTTCAGATATTCCTTCAACTCTTCTTTCTCTGTCTTTGTTACATCATCCTTGTAGAAAATATGCCCGTCATACAGTTGGATCTCATCGTACTGAATATCTGCGATCTCATATACCGAATCCTTTACCCCATATCCAACCAGCATCAGTGCCATACAGCCGCCAATTCCAAATATCGTCATAAAGAAACGTTTTTTATAACGCATCAAGTTTCGGATTGTTGATTTCCATGTGAAATTCATTCGTTTCCAAATAAATCCAATTCTTTCCAGGAACACTCTTCTTCCCTTTTTTGGTGCCGGCGGACGCATCAGCACAGCCGGTTCTGCAGCCAGTTCTTTATAGCAGGATGCAAGTGTCGCTCCCATGGTACACACGATCGAAGCGACCGATGCCATCACCGCATAACTCATATGATATGGTACATAAATCTTCGGAATATGCGGATACATAATCTCATATGCATAAATGATAATATACGGCAAGATCTTTTCTCCTGTCAGCACTCCCAGAATACTTCCTCCCGCTGTTGCAAGAAACGCGTATCCCAGATACTTGGAAGCAATAGAAAAATTACCGTATCCCAGTGCTTTCATTGTACCGATCTCAATTCTCTGCTCTTCCACCATACGGGTCATACCGGTCAGACTGATCAGAGCAGCAACTAAGAAGAACATCACAGGAAATACTTTTCCGATTGCACGCATACGGTTTGCATTTTCCCCAAATCCATCATATTCTACCAGTGTACTTCTATTGTATACATACCATTTGGGATTTTTTATCTTCTTAATCTGTTCTTTTGCATCAGCAAGCTTTTTCTCACCTTTTGCGATTTCTTCCTCAGACGTCTCTTTTCCGTCCTCATATTCTTTTCTCGAATCGGCAAGTTTTGCTTCATTTTGAGCAATTTCTGTCTCGCCATTTTGCAATGTCTGTTCCTGTGCTTTCAACTCTGCTTTACCGGCATCTAATTGTTTCTGTCCGGATTCTATACTTGCTGCTGCACTGGTAAGCTTTGCCTCACTGGCGTCCAGCTTCGCTTTTGCCTGGTCAAGCTCGGCTTTCCCACTTGCGAGCTTTTGCTTTGCTGCATCAAGTCCGGCCTTCTGGGTCTGATAATCCTGTTCTTTTGCATCCAGTGTCTTCTTGGTCTCCTGCGCCTGCTGCTCCATTACCTGGATCTTCTGTAATAATTCCTGATCCTGGTTGGGATTCTCCTGATCCTGGTTGGGATTCTCCTGATCCGGATTCTGTCCCGAACCGCCTGCTGCCTGTGCTTTTAGTGCCTCAATCGTATTCAGAAGAGTCTGATATCCCGCCCAGCCTTTATCCAGTTCGGCTCTGTATGTAACCAGGCCTTCCTCTCCTGCCTGAATCTTTGCCTGCGCTTCTGCATACTGGGAATCATACGCAGCTTTTCCTTGTTCGTACTGTTTCTTTCCCTGGGAAAGCTCTTTCAGTCCATTTTGATACGTCTTTTTCGCCTGATCCAATTCTTTTTGTTTTGTATCTATCGTCTGCTTTGCTGCTGCAATCTGCGACTTTCCACTCGCGATCTTTTCTTTTGCCTGCGAAACCTGCGTCTCTCCATCGGTAATCTGCTTTTTGGCATCCTCAAGCTTCTGCTTCGATTCCGCTTTGCCATCATCCAGCTTTTTCTGCGCTTTCGCAAGTTTTTCATTTGCCTTATCTTCAAGTTCCGACTTCCGGATCTTTCCTCTTTCTTCTGTGATTGCTTCGATTCTCTTTTGGACGGTCTTTACTTTCTCTTTATATGCCTTCGTATAAGCAGTCAGATCTTTTGCACCTGCCACCTGTACGTACATTTCCGTATACACATCCAGATCAAAGGTTTTCTCCGGAACCACTACGAATCCGCTTATCGTACCGGTTCCAATGGTTGTGCTTCCTCGGCTCAGTGAAATGTAGTATGGGGAATTTCCTTTTCCGACTACTTTTAATTCGTCCGTCTTCAATGTATCTGTCACCTTGTCATCTGTTCCGGACTTTAATTTTATCGTCTCGCCGATTTTATAATTCATCTGGTCATCAACCAGACATTCCCCTGCTTTTTCCGGCATACGTCCTTCCCTTACCGTGATCTTATTCATATCCTCCATCGCTGACATCACATGAAGTACATATTGCTTCTTATTCTTTATATTCAGGAAATCTGCACTGTAGGCACCTTCAGCCTTTCCCACTCCCTTTACGTTTCCGACCGCACTTACATCCTCTTTCGTAATTCCAAGCGTACTGACAGCCTTAATGTCCATCAGATCCGATTCATCAAAATACGCATCTCCCGTAATTCTCATAGATGGTTCCGATGCCCGGATTCCAGAAAAGAACGCAACACCCAAAGCAACAATAAAAAGAATTGAAATAAAACGGCCAAAATTCCGTCGGATCTCCATGTAAAAATTCTTTCGTGTTATCTTTCTTGCCATCTGTTATCCTCACCTCTTTGTCTTACCATTCTATGGTCTCAACCGGAACCGGCTGCGGATTTTCGATGATCTTATCAACCCGTCCGTTCTTGATCTTGATCACCCGGTCTGCCATCGGTGCTATTGCCGAGTTATGTGTGATCAGTATAACTGTCATACCATTGTTCCGGCATGTATCCTGAAGTAATTTCAAAATGGATTTGCCTGTATTGTAATCAAGCGCTCCCGTTGGTTCATCACAGAGTAATAATTTCGGATTCTTCGCAAGTGCCCTTGCAATCGACACTCTCTGCTGTTCTCCTCCTGATAACTGAGCAGGAAAATTATCCAGACGGCCCCCAAGTCCTACTTCTTCCAATACCTCTTTTGCATCCATCGGATTCTTACATATCTGGAGTGCAAGCTCCACATTCTCCAGTGCCGTCAGATTCGGTATCAGATTATAAAACTGGAACACGAATCCGATATCGTCTCTTCTATATGCAGTCAGCTGCTTCGTTGAATACGTAGCAATATCCTGCCCATCTACCAGCACCTGCCCCTCAGATGCCGTATCCATGCCACCAAGAATATTGAGAACTGTGGTTTTCCCGGCTCCACTCGGACCAACAACAACTGCAAATTCTCCCTTTTTAATCTCAAAATCAATTCCTGCGGCCGCCATGATCTCAACTTCGCCCATCTGATATATCTTCTTAACATCTTTCAAAGTCACAAATTCACTCATGCATACTTCCTCCGTGTGCGTATATTCGTATGTCAATTATACCATCTTTTTCGTGGAAACCACAGGGGCAATTTTCTATTTAATGCATTAAGCGGTTGATACCCGGCCGGACAATCGTACTTCATGAGATGCCGGATGACTTCAAGACCCAGCCGTCCGGAGATTCGGGAATGAAGATCGCATGCGGTGAAATCAAAGCATGGGAACAAGAATGTAAGAACAAAAATGGTAACGAATAAGTGGAGAACCGTCATACAGATAATTTGACATGTAAGTATGAAAACGCTAAAATTGGTGGAGGAATGTAGAAAACTGCAGTCCTCCATTTTTGCGTCAGGGGATATTAAAAAAGCCAAAACCTCGCTTCCTGATGGAAAGGAGTCCATATGCCGAAAAAAGAATTAGCAAAAGGGTATACAACCGGAACCTGTGCACAGGCTGCAACGAGGGCAGCAATGCAGATGCTTTTTACAGGTGAAAAAGTAGAGCAGGTGTCGGTAGAACTGCCGCAGGGAGAAAAGCTGCAGCTGGATATCACGGATATACAGAGAAAATATACAGACAGGGAATTGCCGGATATGGTATCCTGTGCGGTCAAAAAAAACAGCGGAGATGATCCGGATATCACGAATGGAGTACTGGTTTACAGTCAGGTAAGGCTTTCTGAAACAGGACAGATTCATATTGATGGCGGGATTGGGGTAGGAAGAGTGACCAGGCCCGGACTGAATCAGCCGGTGGGAGAAGCCGCAATTAACCGTGTGCCAAGGCAGATGATAAGAAAAGAAGTAGAAGAAGCCTGTGAAGAGGTTGGCTATACCGGTGGAATTGATGTAGAGATTTCGATTCCGGAAGGGGCAAGACTGGCAAAAGAAACATTTAATCCAAGACTTGGAATAGAAGGAGGACTTTCAATACTTGGGACAACCGGTATTGTGAATCCGATGAGTGAACAGGCGCTGATCGATACCATTGAAGTAGAGATGAAGGTATGCCTTGCGGAAAAGTACAGGTATCTGATCATTGCACCGGGTAATTACGGATTGGATTTTCTGAAAGAACAGTATAGTATAGAAGAAAATGATGTGGTAAAATGTAGTAACTATATTGGTCAGACCATAGATATGGCGGTAGAACAGGATTGTAAAGGTGTCCTGCTGGTCGGACATATCGGGAAACTGATCAAGGTATCCGGCGGAATCATGAATACCCATTCCAGATGGGCAGACTGTCGGATGGATTTATTCGCCACGGCCGCATTGAGAGCGGGAATTGCCGGAGAGAAGGCAGTCGAATTTCTTGACTGTGTGACGACGGATGATGCATTGGAGAAATGCAGCGAGGAAGAACGAACACGCATTATGGAAAAAATCATGATGCGTATGGAGAAATATCTGAACTACCGGGGGAAAGGAGAGATACAGGTGGGAGCGGTCACGTTTTCCAATGTATACGGAATCCTTGGAAAGACAGAAAAAGCAGAAGAACTGATAGAAAGATTCAGAAAAGAACGACATATACAATAGATACCAGAGTATGCAGGAGAAGTTGCTGGTGGCAGGTTCTTTGCAGGACAGGAAGGAGTCGGAAAATGATACATTTTGTGGGAGCAGGTCCGGGAGCCGAAGATCTGATCACGGTCCGTGGACAGCGTTATCTGGAGCAGGCTGATGTGGTGATCTATGCGGGATCACTGGTGAATCCGGGGCTGTTAAAGAGTACAAAGGAGACATGCGAGATATATAACAGTGCGAAGATGACACTGGAAGAAGTTCTGGAAGTGATGGAACAGGCAGAACGGGAACAGAAGATGACGGTTCGGCTGCATACAGGTGATCCGTGTCTGTACGGTGCAATCCGGGAACAGATGGATCATCTGGATGAACTGGGAATTGCGTATGATTCCTGCCCGGGTGTCAGTTCCTTCTGCGGGGCAGCAGCGGCACTGAATCTGGAATATACACTTCCGGAGGTGTCACAGAGTGTTGTCATCACACGTATGGAAGGAAGAACACCGGTTCCGGCGAAGGAAAAGGTTGCAGCGTTTGCAAGTCATAATGCGACGATGGTACTTTTCTTAAGTACAGGACTTCTGGAAAAGCTGGAAGGCCAGTTGATAGAAGGCGGTTATAAAGAAGACACGCCGGCAGCAATTGTATACAAGGCAACATGGCCGGAGGAAGAAAGTTACATCTGTACTGTCAGTACACTGGCAGAGACTGCGAAAGCACATGGAATTACAAAGACAGCATTGATCATCGTTGGAGATGTGGTGACACATCATGCGTATGAACGTTCGAAACTGTATGATCCGGAATTCACCACCGAGTTCCGTCAGGGAGTAAAATAAGATGAAGATTGCAATGATCAGTTTTACCGGAAATGGAAGAAGACTGGAGAGATCTTTAGCACATGAACTGGAAAAAGAAGGACACCAGGTGCTGCAGGCGGTAAAATGCAAAGAACTGGAATCGGACAAGGATGCGGTAAAATGCAGTGCCAGAGAATGGACAGGTGAACAGTTCCGGACGCGGGATGTACTGATCTTTATTGGAGCAGTACAGATTGCCGTGCGCTTGATCGCATCTTTTATAGGATCAAAGACAACAGATCCGGCGGTACTGGTACTGGATGAGAAAGGACAATATTGTATCCCGATCCTGTCCGGGCACATTGGCGGAGCAAATGAGATGGCTGAAAGAATTGCAGAGATGGCAGGAGCACTGCCTGTGATCACAACAGCTACAGATATCCGGGGAAAATGGGCAATAGATGTATTTGCCAGAAAGAATCATCTTTATATAGAAGATATGCAGAAGGCAAAGCAAATTTCGGCAAAGATTCTGGAAGGAAAGACAGTCGTGGCCGCGATTGAGAGCGGAAGAGATTCGATAGAGGGTACTGTGCCGGAAGAAGTGAAGATCGTACCGGAAACCTATGAGAATCCAGATATCTATATCGGGATATATGAACGAAAATTAAGCAGTCATGTATTAAGGCTGATACCACAACGGATCACGGTGGGAATCGGCTGCAGACGGGGGACATCCGCAGAGCAGATAGAACAGCTGGTGGATAAGATACTGAAAGAATCACATATTAATAAGAAAAGTATTGGCAGGATCGCAAGCATTGATCTAAAAAAAGACGAAGAGGGATTGCTTACATTTTGCAACAAATATAACATAGAGCCGGAATTTTATCCGGCAGAAGAATTAAAAAAAGTAGAAGGAGAATTCAGTGTTTCTACATTTGTAAAAAAGGTTACCGGAGTGGATAATGTATGTGAAAGAAGTGCTGTATATACAGGTGGTACACTGCGGATCAGAAAACAGGCAGAAAATGGTGTGACAGCAGCATTTGCCTGGGATAATTGGAGGGTGAAGTTTGAATAAGGTATATGTGATAGGAATGGGACCGGGGGCATATGAACAGATGACGGTGAAAGCAGTCCGGACGCTGGAAAAATGTGATGTGATCGTCGGATATACCGTATATATCGAATTATTAAAAGAATATTTTCCGGATAAGAGATATCTGACAACGTCCATGAGACAGGAGGCAGCACGGTGCAGGATGGCATTCGAAGAGGCAGCAAAAGGAGCTGTAACGGCAATGGTATGCAGCGGAGATGCCGGGATATACGGAATGGCAGGACTGATGTATGAAATCGGTGAGGAATATCCGGAAGTAGCGATCGAAGTAATCCCGGGAGTGACAGCGGCACTGGGAGGTTCTGCGGTACTTGGAGCAGCAGTCGGACATGATGTCAGTCTGATCAGTTTAAGTGATCTTCTGACACCGTGGGAATTGATCGAAGAAAGGCTTCTCTGTGCGGCAAAAGCTGATTTTGTGATCTGCCTTTATAATCCGTCCAGTAGGAAACGCAGTACCTATCTTGCAAAAGCATGTGAGATCATGCTGGAATATAAGGCGGAAGATACCGTCTGCGGAATAGTGAAAAACATTGCCCGCGAGGGAGAAACAATGCAGACACTGACACTGAAAGAATTAAAAGAGACAACAGTAGATATGTTCTCTACTGTATTTATCGGAAATAAACAGACAAAAGTAATTCGGGAAAAAATGGTTACACCAAGGGGATATCGTATATGAAAGACAAAAAGATTCTATTATATGCAGGGACAACAGAAGGAAGAAAATTAGCATCTTATCTCGGAAGAAGAGGCGTAAGACTGCACGTCTGTGTGGCAACCGCTTATGGGGAGAGTCTGCTTCCGGAAGAGAAGAATATAACGGTGACACACGACCGGATGGACAGTGGGCAGATGGGCGAGTTTATGAGGGTGTTTGAGCCGGATTATGTGATCGATGCAACACATCCATATGCCAAAGAAGTGACCAAAAACTTGAAAAGTGCCTGCGAGGTTATGCAGGTTCCGTATTTAAGACTGGTCAGGGGAAGTGAAGAGACCAAAGAAAGCATCTGTGTGGAAAATATGGATGAAGCGATAAAGTATCTGGAAAAAACAGAAGGAAATATTCTGGTAACAACAGGAAGCAAGGAGCTGGAATCCTATACAAGACTGACGGATTACGAAAGCCGGGTATATGCGCGCGTTCTGTCTATTGGCCAGGTGGCAGTTAATTGTGAAGAACTTGGATTCTCCGGACGTCATCTCATCTGTATGCAGGGACCGTTTTCTACGGAAATGAATCGTGCCATGTTAAAGGAATATGATATTGCTTATATGGTAACGAAAGAATCAGGACTTGCAGGTGGATACCCGCAGAAATGTCAGGCTGCACTAGAAACCGGTGTGAAAATGGTTGTGATCGGAAGACCGGAAGAAGAAGAGGGAATGAATTTTGAAGAAATGTCCAAATTCCTTCAGAAAGAACTGGAACTGGATAATCACTGGAAAGTTACACTGGTGGGAATCGGTGCAGGTGCCAGAGACCAGGTTACACTGGAAGCAAAAAGATGCTGTCAGGAAGCAGAACTTCTGATCGGAGCAGGCAGGATGATCGAGGCAGTGGCAGAAGTCGGACAGACCATATATGAAGCATACCGCCCGGATGAGATCATTTCTTATATCAAAGAAAATCCGGAATATGAAAATGTAACGATTGCGTTGTCCGGTGATACAGGATTTTACAGCGGTGCGAAGAAGATTCTGGAATTGACGAAAGATGACCCACAGATTGAGACAAAAGTGGTGCCTGGAGTATCATCCATCATATATTTTGCATCAAAGCTTGGCGTAACATGGGAGGATGCGGCACTAGTAAGCCTGCATGGAAGAAAAGAAAATCTGATGGCGGTCATTAAGGAGAATAAAAAGGTATTCGCCCTTGTAAGTAATGCAGAAGAGATCCGTCAGATCCTGACAAAAATGACGGAATATGGAATGGGCGAAGTAACAGTCAGGATCGGAACAGAACTTTCTTATAAGAATGAAGAGATTCAGACAGGAACAGCAAGATCACTGCTTCATTACAAAGGAGAGAATCTGGCGGTCCTTTATATTGAAAATGAATCCGGCGGCGAAAGCCCGGTGATTCCGGCAATTCCGGATGATACATTTGTACGTGGCGATGTACCGATGACCAAGGAAGAAGTAAGAAGCATTTCGATTGCTAAACTTAAGATTAAGAAGGATGCAGTTGTATATGATGTCGGAGCAGGAACAGGCTCTATTTCCGTAGAGGCCGCCATGGTTGCAACGCAAGGTAACGTCTATGCAATTGAACAGAAAGTGGAGGCGCAGGAACTGATCCGTGAAAATGCAAGGCGGATGCACGTGGATAATCTGCATGTGATAGAAGGTATGGCGCCGGAGGCACTGGAAGAACTGCCGGCACCTGATTGCGTATTTATCGGGGGCAGTAAAGGAAAGTTGTATGAAATCCTGGATGCTATCCGGAAGAAGAACCCATTTGTACGGGTGGTGCTCAATGCAATCTCACTCGAGACGATGATGCAGGTGTTAAAATATACGGAAGAGAATGAGATAGAAGAGGCAGAAGTCATTCAGGTAGCGGTAAGCCGTGCGAAAAAAGTGGGCAGTTATCATATGATGAATGGACAGAATCCGATCTATGTGATCAGCTTTACGAGCAGACCGGCAAAAAATGAAGCTGATCCGGAAAATGAAGACGATTTCGTTCTGGAAGAAATCAATCTGGACGAGGTGGAACCGGAAGATATGACCGGAGATATGGCCGGAGATATTGTGGAGGATATTACGAAAGTGATCTCTGTAGGGGATCTGACACCGGAGAAAATCCGGGAAGAAATGGAGGAATCTGAGTAATGAAACTTCCTAGAATTCTGATTACTGCGATGAGAAGTGGCGCAGGTAAAACCATGCTGACCTGCGGAATATTGAAAGCAATGAAGATGCAGGAGATAAATCCTGCGTCTTTTAAGTGCGGGCCGGATTACATTGATCCAATGTTCCACAAGACTGTGATCGGCATCAGCAGCTATAATCTGGATTCCTTTTTGTGTGGAGAAAATGGAGTCAGAGAGATCCTGAAAAAAAATGGTGCCGGAGCAGATATTTCCGTAATGGAAGGTGTTATGGGATACTATGATGGGATCGCAGGGATCTCTTCAGAGGCGAGTGCTTATGACATTGCCAGAATTACCGATACCCCGGCTGTGATGATCCTGGACTGTAAAGGACTAAGCGTGTCTGCAGTGCCGTGTATCCAGGGGTTTTTGCATTATAAAGAAGACAGCCGTATCAAAGGCGTAATTCTGAACCGTTTGTCTCCGATGATGTATGGAAGAATGAAAGAGATGATCGAGGTGCAGACAGGAATCAAAGTCTACGGCTATGTTCCGGTTATGAAAGATTGTGCACTGGAGAGCCGTTATCTGGGACTGAAGCTTCCAAAAGAACGAAAAGATACGGAAGACAAACTCACAAGACTGGGAGAACAGATTCTGAAAAGTGTAGATATCGCAGGCCTTCTGGAACTGGCAGAAAATGCACCGGAGCTGCAGGAAAAGAAAACGCAAGGATATACATCAGAAATGGTAGAAAATTTGGCAGAAAATGCACAGTATAGTACAGAATCGGTTAGAACAAAAGATACGGTACGGATCGGGCTTGCAAGTGACGATGCATTCTGTTTTTTCTATCAGGATAATCTGGAACTGTTGCAGGAGATGGGAGCGGAACTGATTCCTTTTTCTCCTCTTTACGATAAGCAGATTCCGGAAAAGCTGTCGGGACTTTTGTTCTATGGCGGTTATCCGGAACTATATGCAGAAGAACTAAGTAAAAATGAGTCAATGAAGACGAGTATTAAAAAAGCATTGAACGGCGGAATGCCATGTATCGCGGAGTGTGGAGGATTCATGTACCTGCAGGAATATATCAGAGATGAAAGCGGCACAGAATTTCCAATGGTTGGATTTTTAGAAGGGAAAAGTTATCCGACAGGTTCCTTAAAGCGATTCGGCTATGTTACCCTGACAGGGGGAAGAATATTCGGTAAAGAAGCAGGAGATATCCCGGCACATGAATTTCATTATTATGATTCAGAAGTATGCGGGGAAGCATTTCTGGCGGAAAAACCAATGTCAAACCGTTCGTGGAAATGCATGATCAGTACCGATACAGTACTGGCAGGATATCCGCATATTCATTATTATGGAAATGAAAAGATTACGGAGAACTTTCTGGAACAATGCAGAAGATGCAGGGAACAAGAGAAAAGAGCTAGGGAAAGAGATAGAACATAGAGAACAGAGAGGATAAAAAGCATGGCAGAGCAAAGTTTAGAACAACTGGAACAGGAATTCCATCAGATCGTATCTGGTATTCATCCGGCAGATGTAGTAACGAAAGGAAATGCGCAGAAAAAGTGGAACTCCATTGCGAAACCGTTACACAGTCTGGGAAAACTAGAAGATCATATTATGCAGATTGCGGCACTGACCGGCGATACAGACGTGAATCTGAACCGGAAGGCGCTGATCGTGATGTGTGCGGATAACGGAGTGGTAGAAGAAGGTGTAACGCAGACAGGACAGGAAGTAACTGCAATTGTTGCAGAGAATTTTCTGACATGTAATACCAGTGCGGCGATCATGTGTAAAAAAGCCGGTGTAGACATCTTTCCCATCGATATCGGTATGGCAGCGGATACAAAAGTCCCAAGGTATAAAACGGCAAATGGAACCGCAAATATGACCAAAGGTCCGGCTATGACAAGAATGCAGGCATTACAGGCAATCTTAACCGGGATCCATCAGGTGAAGGAAAAGAAGGAAGTCGGATATAAGATCATTGCTACCGGAGAGATGGGAATCGGAAATACGACGACCAGCAGTGCTGTGGCTTCCGTACTTCTGGGAGACGAACCGGCAGAGATAACGGGACGGGGAGCAGGACTGACGAACGAAGGATTGGAAAGAAAAATACACGCGATCGAGAAGGCGATAGCGGTCAATCGTCCGAAATGGGATGATCCGGTGGATGTACTGGCAAAAGTAGGCGGATTCGATCTGGCGGGAATCACCGGACTCTATCTGGGAGGTGCTGTATATCGAATCCCGATTGTAGTTGATGGATTTATCTCAGCGGTTGCGGCACTTGCGGCCGTCAGAATCTGTGAGTGGGTCAAAGATGCGATGATTGTGTCACATGTCTCGAAAGAACCTGGAATGCAGAAGATCCTGAAAGAGTTACACATGGATGCACCATTGCATGCAGATATGTGCCTGGGTGAGGGAACCGGAGCTGTGGCATATCTTCCGGTGCTGGATCTTGCGGCAGAAGTGTATGGACGGATGAGTACATTTTCAGAAAATGACATCGAAGATTATAAAGAATTAGGTGAGAAAGAATGATACATCTGGTGACAGGCGGAAGCGGAAGCGGTAAATCTGAGTATGCGGAGAACTGGCTGACAGGCAGAAATAAGAAGGATGGTACTTACATATATATTGCAACCATGCAGCCATACACAGAAGAAACGATGAAAAAGATTGAAAGACATCACAGGCTGAGAGCCGGAAAAGGATTCCGGACATTGGAAAAATATACAGATCTATCAGAACTTGAGATACCAAAGAATCAGGGAATCCTTCTGGAGTGCATATCGAATCTGGTGGCCAATGAGCTTTACAGAGAAGATGGTACATTGAATGATTTAAAAGAAACAAAAGAAAAAGTATTGGCAGGAGTACGCAGACTGAGCAATTCTACGACACGTCTTGTAATTGTTACAAATGAAGTGAACGCAGATATAAACAGCTATAGCGAAGAGACGGAAAAATATCGGGAATGCATCGGAATGGTGAATCAAAGTCTTGCAGAGCTTGCAGATATAGTAACGGAAGTTGTGTATGGAATTCCGGTATGCATTCGTAAGGAGCAAAAGAAGTATGAAGAGTATAAAAAGAATATGGAATAGTTTTAAAATTGCGTTTTCCATGTACAGCAGGATTCCGATGCCGCGCAGCGAATGGACAGATGAAAATAAATCGTATGCAATGTGTTTTTTTCCATGGATCGGTGCGGTGATCGGGCTTTTGTCTTATGGAGTGTTTCGGTTTTCAAAATGGTTTGATGGGAATGGAGGAGGAAATTATTCCTTATTTTTTGTAATATTTCTGATCCTGATCCCGGTATTTATTACGGGAGGAATTCATCTGGACGGATTTCTGGATACACAGGATGCGCTGAGTTCCTGGCAGACGAAAGAGCGGCGTCTGGAAATACTGAAAGATTCCCACGCAGGAGCATTTGCTATCATTTCATGTACCGTCTATTTTCTGATGTATATTGGCGTGTATTCTTGTCTGAGTGTACGGAGTATGGAAGTGATCGCATATAGCTTCATGCTATCAAGAACATTGAGTGGACTGTCTGTAGTTACATTTCCACAGGCAAGGAAGAAAGGTATGGTGGCAGATTTTTCGGAAAGTGCATCGACCAGAATTACAAGAATGGTATTGGGCATTTATCTGATTGTACTGTGTTTCCTGATTCCACTGACCGGAGGGATCTGCGGAATCGGATGTGTGATCTCGGCAGGCGTGGTATTTGGATATTATTACCGGATGGCGATGAAGAATTTCGGTGGTGTGACCGGGGATCTGTGTGGATATTTCCTGCAGGTATGTGAACTTGTAATGGCGCTTGTCGTGGTAGTAGTGGATATCGTAGTAAAAAGCGGAATCATCAAATGATGAACAGGCTGGATAAAAGTGTGGAAAGAATGAAGAAAACAAGTGGCAGAAAGAAAACAGCAGAGAAATAGTAGAAAATAACAGAAAGATGAAAATACAGGATTGGAGGAAGGAAAAGAAGTCATGATCATGATAATAGGCGGCGCATATCAGGGAAAACTTGCATTCGCAAAGAAAATCTACCCAGATGTCACATGGGCAGACGGTGCGGTATGTACGGAAGAAGAACTATATAGCTGCGAAGGGATATATCATTTCCATCAGTATATCGAAAGAAAGATAAAGGAAGGAGAACCGATAGATGATCTTGCAGAAGAACTGATTCGGAAGAATCCGGAACTGATCCTGATCACAGATGAGATCGGATACGGGATCGTGCCGGTTGACCGGATGGAACGGGAATACAGAGAGCAGACCGGAAGAGTGTGCACGCGCCTTGCGGCATATTCGGAGAAAGTATACCGTGTGATGTGCGGAATCGGACAGGTGATAAAGGAAGTATGAGGATTTATCTGATACGTCATTCGATGACGAAAGGAAATAAAGAAAAACGCTATATCGGAACGACGGATGAATCTTTATGTCTGGAAGGAATACAGCTTTTGGAAGAGAGAAAAGGAATGTATCCTGAGGTTACATATGTCTATGTAAGTCCGATGAAGCGGTGCGTGCAGACGGCAGAGATCATTTATCCGGAGATGATGAAAGTAGGAGCATATAGCTGTAATGAAAAGTTACGGGAGTGTGATTTTGGCCTGTTTGAAAATCATAATTATATCGAACTTTCCGGCTGCCCGGAGTATCAGGCATGGATAGACAGTGGTGGGAAGCTGCCATTTCCGAAAGGGGAAAGCAGGGAAGCGTTCATCCGGCGGACACTGGAAGGGTTCCGGGAAGTCGTACGGGATGCGCAGGCACATGACCGGGAGACGATTGCGGTTGTGGCACATGGCGGAACAATCATGAGTATCATGGAACGGTATGCAGAAAAGGAAGACGGGACACCAGCAGGAAGTTATTATGATTATCAGATAAAGAATGGAGAAGGATATGAACTTAGAATTTCAGAGAATGACATATATGACGATCGCGATCGTGGCGGGCTTTGTTCTGGATCTGATCTTCGGGGATCCAAGATGGCTGTATCATCCGGTGAGGCTGATCGGGCATCTGATATCGGGAACCGAAAGAATTATCAGAAACTGTCTGCCGGCGAATAAGACAGGGGAACGCATCGGTGGAGGGATTCTGGTGCTGGTGGTTGTGACGGTCAGTACAGGAGTTCCGGCGGTGATCTTATCGGTTGCATATAAGTATTTCTGGCAGCTTGGACTTGCACTGGAAAGCTTCTGGTGTTATCAGATCCTTGCAACGAAATCCCTGAAAGTAGAAAGTGACAGGGTCTATATAGCACTGAAAGACAAGGGCCTGGAGGCCGGGAGAAAGGCCGTGTCCATGATCGTCGGAAGAGATACACAGAATCTGACGGAAGAAGGTGTGACCAAGGCGGCCGTAGAGACGGTGGCAGAGAATACATCGGATGGTGTGATCGCACCGTTATTTTATATGCTGATCGGCGGAGCTGTTCTGGGATTTACATACAAAGCAATCAATACGATGGATTCGATGGTCGGTTATAAGAACGACCGGTATCAATGGTTTGGAACGGCTGCCGCGAAGCTGGATGATGTGGTGAATTTTATTCCGGCGAGGGTATCGGCAGTACTGATGATCGCGGCGTCATATCTGACCGGAATGGATGGAAAGAATGCAGCACGTATCTTTCGAAGAGACCGCTTTAATCATAAAAGTCCGAACTCGGCACAGACAGAAGCAGTCATGGCGGGGGCGCTGGATGTGCAGCT